>Ga0233430_1004350_pt1 | contig 13218 bp, 10 predicted proteins | sample SI_118_April2016_2_FD_179883 | JGI IMG/M metagenome (GOLD analysis project Ga0233430, IMG submission 179883) | Seawater microbial communities from Saanich Inlet, British Columbia, Canada - SI_118_April2016_150_MG | ecosystem: Environmental > Aquatic > Marine > Inlet | place: Canada: British... | reverse complement strand
CGGCCAGTGTTCTGATTTACCGCAGAGGAAAAGTGGTTTATCACAAGAATTTTGGTACGATGGACAAGGATAAAAAAGTGCCCTTAAGGAATGACACCATCTATCGAATTTATTCCATGACAAAGCCGTTGACATCCACGGCAATCATGATGCTGTTTGAAGAAGGTAAATTGCTGCTCTCCGATCCGGTGGCCAAGTATATCCCTGAATTCAAAGAGATGCAGGTAACCTCGTTTAAAAAGGACGCGTCCGGCAAGGAAATCCTGGAGAAAGCTAAATCGCCCATTACCATTCAACAACTGTTGACCCACACCTCGGGGTTGATATACTTTTTTTATGTTCCAAATGAATTCAGGAAACCGCATCTGGCAGCTGCTTACGGGGGTAAAACCATCGCTCAGGTTGCTAAGAAAACAGCCACACTGCCCTTGGCATATCAACCCGGCACCAAATATCTGTACAGTAACTCTTTTAGTATCCTGGGTAGAGTGGTTGAGGTGGCATCGGGCATGTCGTTCGATCAATACCTGGAAAAAAGTCTCTTTCAGCCGCTGGGGATGGTGGATACAGGATTTAACGTCAAGAAATCAAAATTGAACCGCTTGATTTACCAAGGCCCCAAAGCCGTTTTCGCACAGGACTTTTCCAAACCTGTCACAATGTTTGAAGGTGGCGGTGGCGCGGTATCAACTACCATGGATTATGCACGATTTGCCATCATGCTGCTCAACGGTGGAAAACTGGACGGGAAACAGTTGTTGAGCCCCAAGACCGTAGCATACATGTCCTCGGATCACCTGGGACCGCTTTACAATCCAGGCGGGCTGGGCTATCTGCCAGGGCCCGGTTATGGCAGCGGATTCGGGTTTTACGTTCGCACACATGCCGGTACATCGTCTTTTCTTGGAAACGTGGGTGAATTTTTTAAAGGAGGAGCCCATGGTACCGTTTTCTGGGTCGACCCCAAAGAAGAACTGGCTGCGGTCGCCATGACGGCAAGTTTCGCCCAGCGAAATTACTTCAGATGGTTACTAAAAAACCTGATCTATCAGGCTATTGTAGATTAAAAGCACCCTTACCGCGTTACGTTAAAACAACCAAGGTCATTCAGACAATCAAATTGATGATAATTAATTTCTGGATGACCACGGTTTTCTTATTTACAGATCCCAATGGGCATCACTTTTTTGGAGAATTATCTACAATTGCTGATATTAAATGTTCATAGTTTGAACGGAAGGAGAGATTTTGTCGCAAATTTTTTTCTGACTGTCGCGAACATGGGAAGAAATGAAGGAACCAAATCCCCTTATTTCAACTCTGTCACCTACTGCTAATGATTCTTTGATAGAATTGAAAAACAGATTTACTGTGTCCCGGGCTAAATCCGTTTTGACTTTAGGCTAGTTTTTCTTCAGTGAATACATCCATTTCTTCTGTCAGTCTTTCAATTAGAGCAGATTTTTTGAGTTTCATTTTTTTCCTTTCCTCACGTTGGAATTTTGCCTCTAAGCTCTGCTCTCGGTATTGCACCATCTCCATTAGTTCACTGCCGGTTATGAACTTGTCACCTTCTTCTTTTTGAACCTGTTTGTAAAAATCGCATAACCTGTTGTTATTTCCAGATCTAAAATTGATTAATGATCATGGAAAAATCAAATGTCGAAAACGGCTTAATGGCAGTCTGAAATATTTTTATAGGCCAGCAGCTTGAAGGGAAGCAGGTGGAGTTTTCGGCTGAATTTTCTTGTCAAGCCGCTCCACTCTTATCTTTCCAGGAGAAATATTTTTTTGGCCTTACAGGGTCTCCTGCTGAAGTTTACCATCATCCCCAAACACCCTGGGCGGCTGAATTTGTTGGAGGCGCAAATTTTCTTACGGCAGAAGCTGATAAATCCTCTATCTTGTCAGAATTGGGTTGCTTTCAAAACAATATGGATTGCCAATCGGGATCCTGTTTCCAAATGGTGCGTCCGGAAAACCTTTTGATTCAAAAGGCAGAATTGAGTCAATATACCGGCACCATCCAATGCATAAATTTCATTGGAGACAGAGAAGTGCTAACCATTCGCTTGAAATCTGGCAACAGCCTGATGGCCTATGTGGATTCCGGGCAAAACTGGTCGATTTCAGAACCGGTCACAGTGTATCCCAAGCAGTATCATCTGTTTCCTTGTGTGGAAAATCCAAATTAAATGTCAACCGGGCAATATTAATAATATTGGTATGTATTCTACGGAGTCATAATTGATCATCAAATCCAATAATTACTTATTAAAAATAATTATCCTTACCAGTTTAGCACTAATTGCATTTGCAGCAAATTCGGTGTTGTGTCGATTGGCTTTGGGAGAGAATGCTATTGATGCATCCAATTTTACTGTTATACGGCTGTTGTCCGGGGTAATTGTTCTCCTGGCGATTATAAAACTCAGGAGAAATAAAACAGGCTCGCCGACAAAAGGTAGCTGGCTTGCCAGTTTTATGCTGTTTCTTTATGCCATCACATTTTCCTTTGCCTATATTACGCTGGACACAGGAACCGGTGCACTCATCTTGTTTGGCTCGGTACAAATAACGATGATACTACTGTCTCTTCTTTCGGGAACCAGATTGCATAGTACTGAATGGGCTGGTGTAGCGGTTGCTTTTACAGGATTTGTTTATCTGATTCTGCCCGGAGTAACGACACCTTCAGCTATCGGATTCTTGCTTATGACAATGGCCGGTATTGCATGGGGTATCTATACCCTTATGGGACGTGGTTCGAAAAGCCCTCTGATGGATACAGCGTATAATTTTTTTAGAACTGTTCCTGTTGTTGTTATTTTGGCTCTTGTTGCAATGAAAAACGCAAATTTCTCATCTGAAGGAATATTATTAGCGGCAATATCTGGCGGCATCACATCTGGGATCGGTTATACGATTTGGTATATTGCGCTTGGTGGACTATCAGCCACGCAAGCAGCGGTTCTTCAGCTTTTAGTTCCTGTAATCGCAGCTCTGGGTGGAATCATATTTGTATCTGAGATAGTCACAGTTCGTTTAATGGTTTCAGCCGCAATGATACTTGGTGGTATTTTATTGGTAGTATTAGGCAGATACTATTTTGTCCAGTCACGGTTGGACAGCAAAACATAATGTAAAGGATTTTATCCTTAACGCCAAAAGGCAAAATGCTGCCAGTTAGCAAGAAACTTTGAGGCGCTATGAATAAAATCCTTTACATTAATGAACCCATTTGTGAGAGTCTCTACAGCGGCGTTACGCAGTCTATGCAGACAAGTAGAGTCTCTCCAGGGGGTGTTCTGTGAATTTGTCCTGATATCCTGGTTGCCTTAAATAAACCGTTTCATCACCTCTGCTGTGAATTGTTCAACGTTGTCCGGAGTGATTTGATTGGCCTCACAGTACTGTTCTACATGTTGTCGCTGCGATCTATTTTGCATCTGACTGATTTGCGAAAAAATCCCGGTTCGCCGGCCCACAAGATAAAGCATCTGATCAGTTGGGGACATCGCGAAAAAGGTTTGAATAGGTGCCATCAATTGCGCCTTTTCTTCCGGAAGGCTTCCATCCACCTCCTGAAACAGGTTGAGGATATGATCGCTTTTGATGGTGCTGGTAATGCCGTTCAGGTTTTCTATAAACAGCAATAGTTCTGCCGCCATTTGTGCATCCCCGATTTTTTGAAAAGCGCCGGATTGATAGTCCTGAAAAAGCTCTGTATAGGCCGGGATTGCAAGAGTCCTGATGCGAATAAAATCCGGATTGATCTGGTTCATGGCATCAGCAGTATCCAAAGCGCTGACCTCTGAGTACTGCGCTCCACCCAAACCAGGCATGTAATACTCGGACAGCTCAATACCGGCTCGTTTGACTTTTTGCCCGGCAAAAATATGCGTCTCCTTATCCACACCTTTTTTAATAAAGTCCAGGACCTCGTCTGACGCTGACTCCAACCCGATATGAATGCGATTCAGACCAGCTTCGGCAATCCGGCTCAGATCCTCGTCACGAATCCGGGCAATCGAATGCGAACGTGCATAGGAGGTAATGCGTTCCACCTGGGGAAAGGACTGCCGAATATGGCTGAGAATCTTAACCAGATTATCCGGCTTGATGACCAGGGTGTTGGCGTCCTGCAGAAAAATGGACTTCATGCCCCCCTGAAACCAGTTCAATGCTGAATGAAACACCATCGGCTCATCCTCGTCTTGCTCGTGATGAAACGCCACCAGATCCTGAACGCTATAGCCACCGGTTTGTGTCTTCAATTCAACGATTTTGTCGATGTAACGACGTATGGTATCGATATCTTTAATGACATGATCAACCGGGCGGATACTGAACTTCTTTCCTTTATACAAACCGCAAAACTTACACTTGTTCCAGGGGCAATTGCGTGTTATCCGAAGCAACAAACTGTCTGCCTCACTGGGTGGACGAATCGGCCCCAGTTCAAAACCCTGATAGGTCTTTGGGGCGTTTATAAGTGTTCCATTCTCTTTCATGAATTATCCACAGTCGGGTGATACGTGATACATATTTTTACAAGTTTAACCTTGATTATATGATTGCAGGTTACTATAGTCAACTAGCATACCTTTTGTAACCTGATCAAAACCAACATAAAACCGGTAATTCAATGCGCAATTCAGAAACCAATGAAAGTATGGCAACCTGTTCGGAACCCTGTTCCATTGAAAGGGGAATGCGGGTCATAGGCGGCAAATGGAAGGGATCTATCCTATGGCATCTCAAGGATGGTCCCCTGCGATTTAATGAACTGGGCAGGCAATTGGGCGGCGCCAGTAAAAAAATGATCGATCAACGCCTGAAGGAAATGGAAGCTATTAATCTGGTAAAACGTCATGTTATCAGTACCAGACCCATTGCGGTTGCGTATGAGATCACCGATTTTGGTAAAACAGCTCTTGATGTACTGGAGGCGCTTAAAAAGTGGTCCGAAAAACATGACATATAGAATAGCCGGACGATTCATATGGTTCCAGGTACTGTTGATACTTTGCCATATGGTGGATCACTGAATGTGATCCGGTGGGGAAGATTGCGTTTTGTTTCGTTGCTACCATTACACAGCAGCAGCCTTGAACTTCTGTAAGTTAAACCTGTGAATGGTTACAGATATTTTTATCTGCACGTTTTAAAAAAGCCGGATTTTATTGCAATTTAAGATTGATTCTTAGGTGGACGTGTGGTAGTTTTATGTCGTGAATTTTCAATTACTCCATTATATTAATTGAATAATGGTTTACTGATTTCAAAAAAATTTCAGAAGGAGACGCAATGGCAATTTATAAAAAAGCTGTATTGTCCGTGTTCGTCCTGTTTTTCTTTTTTACGGCTCAAGCATTGGCCGTAATTGAAATTCAATGGTGGCACGCAATGGGTGGCCGACTTGGAGAAAAAGTTAAGGAGATAACACAGGGTTTTAATTCCAAGCAAAGTAAATATAAACTCATCCAGGTTTATAAAGGAAACTATGCCGATACTATGACTGCCGGTATTGCAGCTTTCAGGTCTAATAAACAGCCTCATTTCATGCAGGTTTTCGAAGTGGGAACGGCAACGATGATGGCAGCTAAAGGGGCTATATATCCTGTTTACAAGCTGATGGACGACACCGGAGAGCCATTTGATTCCAATGCCTACCTTTCCACCGTGACCGGGTATTATACCAGCTCTGAAGGCAAAATGCTTTCCATGCCTTTCAACAGTTCCACTCCAGTCCTTTTTTATAATGAAGAGGCTTTTAAAAAGGCCGGTCTCGATGTTAACAAACCCCCTAAAACCTGGCCTGAGGTCGCAACCTACGCGCGCAAGATGATTAAAGCGGGTTATAAATGTGGATTTTCCACCGCCTGGATATCCTGGATTCATCTAGAGAATTTTTCAGCCTGGCACAATGTACCAGTAGGTACAAAATCCAACGGATTTGACGGCCTGGATACAAAATACGTGCTTAATGGTCCCGCGCAAGTGAAACACATCCAGCAGCTGGCCGATTGGCAGAAGGAAAAAATCTTTGTTTATGGCGGAAGACGTAACCTTGGCAATGCCAAATTTTCATCAGGCGAGTGTGCGATGTATACAGAGTCTTCAGCGGGTTATGCTGGTTTTAAAAAAGCCGCCAAGTTCAAGTTCAGGACGTCAATGCTGCCTTATTGGCCGGATCAGGCCGGGGCCCCTCAAAATACAATCATTGGTGGCGCCAGCCTGTGGGTTCTTAGAGGGCACAGTCCCAAGGAATACGCAGGTGTCGCCAAGTTCTTTTCCTACCTGTCCAGTCCCGCTGTTCAAGCAGATTGGCATCAATTTACCGGGTATCTTCCCATTACCCACGATGCCTATACTATGACAAAAGGTCAGGGTTTCTACGAGAAAAACCCGGGGATGGAAACCGCTTTGAAGCAGATGACACTCAACAAGCCGACCAACAACTCGCGTGGATTGCGGTTTGGGAGCTTCCTGCAAATGCGCGGATTCGTTTATAACGAACTGGAAGCCATCTTTAACGGTAAGAAAACTGCCAAAAAAGGTTTGGGTGACGCAGTTGCAGCCGGTAACAAATTGTTACGGCGATTTGAAAAGGCGAACAAATAGCTTATTTTGGGAATAAATTATCAGGATAAGGTTTGGGCTGGTGATGTGCCGGCAAACAAACCTGTCCTGGTTTTGAAAAAATGAGAAAGTCGTGGTCTCGTGAATTCAGTGATGAAAAATTTCATTGTTAGCATAAGGATTCTTCGGTGACCTGAAAAAACTTTCGTTTCAGACGAATCGCTTTAACTTTCATAAAAATATAAAGAAAAAGCCCGCAGGGCATCCTGAGAGGGCTTGATGTTAGTTCCCCGAATGGAGGCGCTAGACTTTCAGTCGGCTATTTGAACGACTGCCTGCTTCAGTCGGGAGTCGTTCAATTGTCGGTCATGTAAACTACCTGTCATTCAAAACACAGCCTGGCACTTTAGCTAATCTTGTACTTTTGACACTTTCATCAATTATAGATTTAAGTCCCCTCCGAAAAGTCCTAAAATGGCATTTTGGGGAAATTTAGCATTTTTAACAGATTGATTTTATTGCTTTAAGAAATCGAACTGAAGGAACTCAGCTTTTTAAACAAATAGCAGGCTTACAGATGATTCAGCAACGCGTCGTATTCAACAATAAAGTCTTGCCCTACCTATTGATTGCCCCACAGGTTATCATCACTCTCGTTTTTTTCTTTTGGCCGGCATCGCAAGCACTTTATCAGTCCGTTTTGCAGGAAGATCCCTTCGGACTGGCTTCAACTTTTGTCGGACTGGATAATTTTATTGACATTTTTACCGACGAAATTTACCTGAATTCTCTGCTGACCACAGGGTTTTTCAGTATATCAGTTACTTTTTCATCTATGATCGTGTCACTTCTTTTGGCTGTCATGGCCAATCGGGTTTTATGGGGAGGGGCTATTTACAAAACGCTCCTTATCTGGCCTTATGCAGTCGCTACCATGATTGCGGGTGTGCTGTGGTTTTTTCTGTTCAATTCCACAGCCGGTATCATCGCCTATTTTTTAAGAGTGATGGAATACGATTGGAATCATGCGCTTAATACCGGACAGGCTATGTTTTTAGTCATTTTTGCGTCCGCCTGGAGGCAGATTTCCTACAACTTTATTTTTTTCCTGGCGGGGCTGCACTCCATCCCGCCGTCATTGATAGAAGCCTCAGCCATTGATGGGGCTTCTCCCTTTAAACGCTTCTGGACCATCGTTTTTCCCCTGCTTTCGCCAACCAGTTTTTTCCTGATTGTGGTGAACGTGGTCTATTCCTTTTTCGAGACGTTCGGAGTGGTGCATGCCATTACCGGAGGCGGTCCGGATTATGCGACCAATATTCTGGTTTTCAAAGTTTATCACGATGGCGTCCTGGGACTAGATATTGGAAGTTCTGCTGCCCAATCCGTCATTCTGATGTCGATCGTAATATTTTTAACTGTCATTCAGTTTCGCTATATTGAAAGAAAAGTGCACTACTAGGGAGAAGTTATTATGATCCATAATCGACCGTGGCTTTCATTCCTCACCCACAGCATACTGATACTAGGCATATTAATCCTGGTCTTTCCTATTTATGTGACCTTTGTCGCCTCCACCCGCTCCGTCGATTCAATCCTGGCCTCTCCGATGCCATTATGGCCTGGCATGGAACTTGTGAAGAACTACCTGGCAGCCCTGGCCGGCCCTTCTAAATCGGTTGGCGTATCGGTTGGTCAGATGATGTTAAATAGTCTGATTATGGCCCTGGGTATTGCGCTCGGCAAAATTACGATCTCCTTGATGGCAGCCTATGCTTTTGTCTATTTTAATTTCCGTTTCCGGAATCTTTTCTTCTGGATGATTTTTGTGACCTTGATGCTCCCGGTCGAGGTGAGGATACTGCCGACTTATGAAGTGGTTGCCAAGTTGGGGATGCTTAATACTCATGTCGGGCTGATATTACCGCTGATCGCTTCTGCTACCGCCACCTTTTTATTTCGCCAGTTTTTTATGACCATTCCCAATGAATTGTGTGAAGCGGCTCGGGTTGACGGAGCCGGCCCCTACCGTTTTTTTATTGATATTCTAGTGCCCATGTCGCGTACCTCCATCGCAGCCCTGTTTGTAATTCTGTTTATCTATGGATGGAATCAATATCTCTGGCCTTTGTTGATAACCACCGACGAAGGATATTATACCATGCTGATCGGAATTAAACGTATGCTGGATGTGGGCGAGGGGCAGATCGAATGGAATCTGGTAATGGCCAGTACGATACTGGCCATCATTCCACCGGTTTTCGTGGTGGTTTATATGCAGAACCTTTTTGTTAAAGGATTAACCGAAACCGAAAAATAGGAGCAAGATTATGTCAACCGCCAGCCTGGAAGGTATAAAAAAATCATTCGGCGATGTTCAAGTGTTGCACGGCATAGACTGTAAGATCCAGGAGGGAGAATTTATCGTCATCCTGGGTCCATCCGGTTGCGGAAAATCCACCTTATTAAGACTGATAGCCGGTCTGGAAAAAATCACTGTGGGAACAATTAAAATAGACGATCGGGAAGTGAATAACCTGGAACCTGCCGAACGGGATATTGCCATGGTTTTTCAAACCTATGCCTTGTATCCCCATATGAGTATTTTCAACAATATGGCCTACGGTTTAAAAATCCGGAAAATGTCAAAGGAAGAAATCAAGAAAAGAGTCTACAATGCTGCTGAAATCCTTGAATTAACACCTCTTTTGAAACGAAAACCCAAAGAGCTGTCCGGGGGGCAACGGCAGCGCGTGGCCATGGGGCGTTGTATCGTCAGGGAACCCAAGTTGTTTCTTTTTGACGAACCCCTCAGCAATCTTGATGCAAAACTGAGGGTGCAAATGCGTCTGGAGATCAGAAAACTGCACCAGAGACTCAATATTACCAGTGTCTATGTCACCCACGACCAGGTGGAAGCAATGACATTAGCAGATCGTTTGATTGTCATGGATAAAGGCTTCACGGCCCAGATCGGCTCCCCGCTGGATGTCTATGAAAGACCGGCCAATACTTTTGTCGCCGGTTTTATTGGATCTCCGGCCATGAATTTTATGGATGCCAAACTTGAAAATAACGGTAGATCAATTCGTATCTCGGAAAAAGAATATTTGGAGTTGCCGGGGAAAGGGCTGCCCGAACATATTGACAACAAGGTTAGAGCTGGTATTCGCCCAGAACACTTTGTCATCTGCGATGCAAAAGAGGCTCAAATAAAGCTGAAAACAGACGTGGTAGAAAAGCTGGGGGCCGACACGCTGGTTCATGGATTTACCCTGGAAAACAACATTGCCATGACAGTTTCTTTGGACGGAATTCAACATTTTGACGCAGATACGATTCTATCGTTTCGTATCCAACCTGACAAAATTCATATTTTTGAGTCTGAAAGTGGGAAAAGATTGAATTAGCCTGTCTTAATTGAAGTTATCGCTGTCTTAAAAATAAAGTAGATTACTGCGATTTTTCAATTCTCTGGCAGCATAGTTTGGTTTCCAATTACCCGTTGCGTCAACCACCTGTATTTGTTTTAGGGAAAGACAGGAAAATCAAGAGGATCCCGGCAATCACAAGGAAAGCGCCGAGTTGTTCCAATTCAGTTTTCGTTTGAGCTTATTAAAATCAGCCTTCAGGCTCCCCGGGTTAATTTCAGGTAGCGATAATGGCTTCGTCTTCAACGATGAGTATTCTGGCTTTTTCCATGATTATGTTTCGATGTTGAATTTTATGGTGAATTTAGTTCCGTTCTTACTTTCCATGTCTATTGATCCGCCAAGCTGGTTTTCAACTAAGGTACGAACAAGTTTAAGACCCAATGATTCTGAATTTTTCCAATCCATGTTTTCTGGCATCCCAACTCCATCATCTTTTACGACTAATTCAAATTCTATATCCGTTTTCTTTATACTCACTGTGACTTCTCCAGATCTATCTTCAGGGAAACCATATTTGAGCGAATTGGATATAAGTTCATTGATTATCAAACCTAAAGGGTAGGCGTGATTTAAACTAATTGGTGACTTCTCAACATCACTATTCAATTTTACCTGGCCATGATTTATTGAATAAGTTTGAAAAATAGAGTTTGTTATCTTAGACAAATAACCTTTCAGATCAATTTCGGATAATTTTTCTGAATCATGCAGTATTTCATGAACCGCTGACATTGCATAAACTCGGCTTTGACTATCTTTTAAAATTTCTTTGATTTTGTCATCTTCAATATTGTTTGATTGAAGTTTAAGCAAGCTATTGATGACTTGCATGTTGTTCTTGACCCGATGGTGAATTTCATGGAGAAGGATTTCTTTTTCTTTGAGGGATGCTGCGATTTGTCCTTCTGCCTTCTTGCGCCTAGAAATATCCTCGATAACAGTAATGAAATATTTAGGCTTTCCTTTAAGTTCTCTTAACAAATTAACAGTGAGGTTAATCCACACGATTGAGCCATTCTTATGGAAATAGCGCTTTTCCATTGAATAAGTCTGGATTATATTATCCAAAACCTGATTTACATTTTCCAAATCGGCATCCAGATCATCTGGGTGTGTAATATCTTGAAACGTTCGCTCAAGAATATCCTTCCGGGTATATCCAATGATGTTACAAAATCGGTCATTTATCCTAAGAAATTTTCCATTTGGAGCGACATGAGCTAAGCCAACAGCAGCTTGTTCAAATGTACTCCGAAATTGTTCTTCGCTTTCTCTGAGTGCAGTTGTTTTTTCGTCAACAGCAGACATCATTTCATTGAAACTCTTACCTAGAACCCCAACCTCATCAATTCCTGACACTTGGATTGTCACAGAGTGATCACCTTTACTCACAAGTTTGGTGCTGGAGACAAGTTGTGTAATATGGCGAGTGAGCATAAAACCAATAATGTTGAGTAAAATAATAGTTAAAGCTACTTCAGATATCGCAATGAGTGATCCTTGAAAAATCAGTGATTTTTTCGATTGAATCAGATGAGCCAGTGATAAACCAAATCGAACCTCTCCGATTATTTCTCCTGCAAGTTTGAGTGGAGCTGAGGCGTTGAGAATAGACTGGTCTGCAATGATTTTGATATTTTCAGTTATTATAGGAAGGTTTTCCAGATTTACATTTCCTCCACTCCCATAGAGTTGTCCCGACTCATCAAGGATCACAATATAGCTGATACCGTGATGATCATCGACAATCAGATCATTCAAGAAATCTTCAATTGAGGCGAAATCCCGCTGGAACAGCAAAGGAGCTAGAGCAGCATTTAGCAAAAGTGGAATTTCTCGAAGATGGGATTCAGCGTATTTCTCTGTAGCAATGTTCAGCAACCTGACACTGTTTGATAAAAGTAAGCCTAGCATGATAATTTCTACGACCACACTTGCAAGTACAAGTTTTAACCGTAATGAGCTCCTGATTTTTCTGATTATCATGGCACCTCAATTCCAAAAATGGCTTCAACATACGGGTCTAATTCAGCCATAGTTTCATCATTGATATGTACCAAGTCCTCCAACCCCGTTGCTTCAAGATATTTTCTCCCCGCGTTTGTTATCGAGAAATCAAGGAATACGTTTTTGATTTGATTTACCATCTTCAATGGCATTTTCGGATGCGCCATTATCAAAAAGCCTGGAAAATCTGCAGACGCATCCAACACTTTTACTTGATTTTTGTATTTTTTTTGATATGTTCTCCATGGGGCATTTCCCATCACAGCTACAGAAACCTGATGGTTCAATAAAGATAGCAAAGCACTACTATGGGATGGGGTAACGACTATCGTCACAGTTTTTCCAATCTGAAGACCACTCCTTTTAAGTGCCTTGACAGCAACATGATGAATAATTGCCCGTGGCGGGGGCAGTGAAATTTTTTTACCAGTAAGGTTTTGCAGTTTGCTGATAGATGAATCCTGTCTAATCAAAAAAATTGGTCGACCTCGATGCCTGGACATAACAACTCTCTGGTAACCAGATTCAAATTCAGCTAACCGTGCCATATGTGGAGCTGTAAATATTATGTCATATCGTTTCTCTTTTGTCCGAAATTGAAATTCTTTGAAATTGGGCGCACTGATGATAATAATCCTGCTGTTTAAGTTTTCCTCTAAGTATTGTTTTAAGGGACTATGAAGCTCCATTAATTTGGCCGGACTAAAATACGGAAGAAATCCAAACTCTAATTTAGGATCAGACGCAGATGCAGGCAAGGTTGAAAAGGCAAACCAAATTAATATTGCCAGAAAATATATTAAGCGCATAGTTTTTACCGTCAAAAAATTGACAATGCGTAGCAGATACAGTTTAACAGACTTGTCTTGATTAATGACATCCCTTAGATTATCATTCCAGGATATATTTGCCAACAAAAACAGAGGAAATGAGTGAGGTCAATAATATGCTAATTCTAGAACAGAGTGCGTTTAATGACTCAGTTTGAATTATTAAGATTAGTTTTTCTAGATTGAAAAAAGTCCAGCCCAAATCCCAGACCTGTTTAGCCCTTTTTGTAGTGACATAATGTAAAGGATTTTATCCATAACGCCATAAGGCAAAATACTGCTGGTTAGCAAAAACTTTGAGGCGTTATGGATAAAATTCAATTGGACTATGCTGCGGACTGGATCGGAAGGAAATTGCTGGA
>Ga0233430_1004345_pt1 | contig 13235 bp, 16 predicted proteins | sample SI_118_April2016_2_FD_179883 | JGI IMG/M metagenome (GOLD analysis project Ga0233430, IMG submission 179883) | Seawater microbial communities from Saanich Inlet, British Columbia, Canada - SI_118_April2016_150_MG | ecosystem: Environmental > Aquatic > Marine > Inlet | place: Canada: British... | reverse complement strand
TTTGAATTTCTTCGCCATTAGATAACCTCTGGCGCGAGCGAGATGATTTTCATGTGATTTTTTGACCGTAACTCGCGCGTCACGGGGCCAAAAATACGTGTGCCGACCGGCTCATTCTGGGCATTGATCAACACGGCGGCGTTGCGGTCAAAGCGGATCGCAGAACCATCCGTGCGATGGATGTCCTTGGCGGTGCGTACGACAACGGCGCGGTGAATATCACCTTTTTTCACACGGCCGCGTGGAATAGCCTCCTTAATGGAGACCACGATGACATCGCCAACGGAAGCGTACCTACGTTTGGAGCCGCCGAGCACCTTGATGCATTGCACCCGCCGGGCGCCGGAATTGTCGGCGACTTCGAGTATGGTTTCTGACTGAATCATGGCTTTTTACCTAAATGCCTCAAATGCCCTAGCTCACCGCTTCGGCGGCAAGGACAATCCAACGCTTTTGTTTCGAGATCGGGGCGCATTCTTCAATACGAACCTGATCGCCAACTTTGAATTTGTTTTCCGGGTCGTGGGCGTGGAAACGCTTGGACCGCCGGATCACCTTTTTGTACATCGCATGTGTAAAACGACGTTCGACCCGAACCACGATGGTCTTGTCGCCCTTGTCGCTAACCACGACGCCCTGCATGATACGTTTTGGCATCCTGTTCTCCCCGGCCCTATGCCGACACTTGAGTTTCAGCCTGCATCCGGTTCAATACCGTCTTGATGCGGGCTATGTCGCGGCGCACCTGGCGCACACGGGCGGTATTTTCCAGCTGACCGCTTGAGCGTTGGAAACGTAGATTGAACTGTTCCTTCCGCAGATCAATCAATTGGTCACCCAACTGATCTTTGGTCTTGCCGCGTAATTCTTCGGCTTTCATCAATGCCCCTCCCCAACACGGGCGACAAACTTGGTCGGCAGGGGCAGTTTCGCGGCCGCCAGACGGCAGGCTTCCCGTGCCACATCAACCGGCACACCGTCGAGTTCAAACATCACCCGTCCCGGTTTAACACGGCAGATCCAGAATTCGGGCGTACCCTTACCCTTACCCATACGTACTTCGGTCGGCTTCTTCGACACAGGCACATCAGGAAAGACACGGATCCACAATTTACCGGCACGCTTCATGTGCCGGGTCATGGCACGCCGCGCAGCCTCAATCTGACGCGCGGTGACCCGCGCGGGGCCCTGGGCCTTCAGCCCGTAAGCACCGAAATCAAGCTTGTTTCCGCCCTTGGCTTTACCATGGATCCGGCCCTTATGGGCCTTGCGAAACTTTGTTCTTTTTGGTTGCAACATAACGTAATCAACCTATCTCTTCGTCATTCCGAGCCCGGGGGCCCATTTCTAAAACTTTGGCAGAACCTTAAAAACTAGGTTCGGGCCGCTTGATTATCCTGGTTCCGGTCGTCCTGGGCCATGGGATCGTGATCCATGATCTCGCCCTTAAACACCCAAACCTTCACACCGCAGGTGCCATATGCCGTAAAGGCCGTAGCAACGCCGTAATCAACGTCGGCGCGCAAGGTATGCAGAGGCACCCGCCCCTCGCGATACCATTCGGTCCGAGCGATTTCCGCCCCGCCCAAACGACCGCCGCAATTGATCCGAATACCCAGGGCACCAAGACGCATGGCCGATTGCACGGCCCGTTTCATGGCCCGGCGAAAAGCGATCCGCCGCTCCAACTGATTGCAGATGTTTTCCGCCACCAGTTTGGCATCGATCTCCGGCTTGCGGATTTCAACGATATTCAAATGCACGTCGCTGCCGGTCATGGTGGACAGCGCCTGACGCAGTTTTTCGATATCCGCGCCTTTTTTGCCGATCACCAGGCCGGGACGGGCTGTATAAATAGTCACCCGGGCCTTTTTCGCAGGACGCTCAATAACAATGCGCGAGACACCGGCCTGATGCAGACGCTTTTGCAGGAACCGCCGGATTTTGATGTCTTCGTGCAACAGCGCACCATACTCGCGCTTGTTGGCGTACCATCTAGAATCCCAGGTCCGGTTAATACCGAGCCGCAGGCCGATTGGATTTACTTTTTGACCCATTAGTTGGCCTCCCCACGCTCTCGTACGACGATACGAATCTCGCTGAATGGTTTCAGGATACGGGCCATGCGGCCACGGGCCCGGGGGCGCATGCGCTTCATAACCATGTTCTTGCCGACACTGGCTTCCGCCACATAAAGAGCATCCACATCCAGATCATGATTGTTTTCAGCATTCGCAATTGCCGACTGCAAAACCTTTTTGACCAGACCGGCGACGCGTCGCTTGGAAAAGGTCAATTCGGCCAGCGCCGCGTCTACGCTTTTGCCGCGGATGGCCTGCGCTACCAAATTCAATTTTTGCGGCGAGGTCCGGATGTTCCGGCCCTGTGCACCTGCTTCATTTTCGGCCAAACGCCGCTCTCGTGCTTGCTTGCCCATAATTCTAACCCCGACGCGCTTTCTTGTCGGCCAAATGACCATAGTAAGTACGGGTCGGCGCGAACTCACCGAACTTGTGCCCCACCATGTCCTCGTTGACCAACACAGGAATATGCTTGTGGCCGTTATGGACGCCAAATGTCAGGCCTACGAACTGTGGCAAAATGGTCGAACGTCGTGACCAGATTTTGATGACATCCTTGCGCCCGGATGCCGCAGCGGTCTCTGCTTTTTTAAGCAGATAGCCATCGACAAAGGGGCCTTTCCAGACTGAACGGGTCATATCTATGCCGCCTCTTATTTCGAGCGCCGACGGCGCAAAATGTATTTACTGGAGGGCTTTTTCGTGGACCGCGTCCGCTTGCCCTTTGTTGGTTTGCCCCACGGGGTGACCGGATGACGACCACCCGATGTCCGACCTTCGCCGCCACCGTGGGGATGATCGACCGGGTTCATGGCAACACCACGCACCGAGGGGCGTTTGCCCAACCAGCGGTTCCGGCCTGCCTTGGCCAGTTTGATGTTGGAATTGTCAGGGTTTGAAACCGCCCCCACTGTGGCCATGCATTCCGAGCGGACCAGACGCTGTTCGCCAGAGGTCAGACGCAGAATAGCATAGCCCTGATCCCGGCCCACCAGCTGCACATAGGTACCGGCCGAACGTGCGAGCTGACCGCCCTTGCCCTGCTTCATCTCCACATTATGGATGATGGTGCCGATTGGCATGGCGGAAAGCGGCATGGCATTGCCAGGCTTCACATCAACCCGATCACCGGCGACAACCGTATCACCTGCCGCGAGACGTTGGGGCGCCAGAATGTAGGACAGATCATCATTGGGATACTTGATCAAGGCGATAAAGGCAGAGCGGTTGGGATCATATTCCAAGCGCTCAACGACCGCCGCCTCAAAACGATTACGCTTGAAATCCACGATACGGTAAGTGCGCTTGGCACCGCCACCACGACGCCGTGATGTAATCCGACCATGGTTGTTGCGGCCGCCACTTTTGCTTAACCCCTTTGTCAGGGTCTTGACAGGCTTGCCTTTATGCAACTCTGAACGGTCTACGAGAACCAAGCCACGGCGGCCCGGCGTGGTAGGTTTAAATTGCTTCAACGCCATTCGTCTATACCCCGCCCATGACGTCGATGGAGTGGCCGTCTTCCAGTGTGATGATGGCTTTTTTCCAATCAGACCGACGTCCTTTGACGCCGCGAAAACGTTTAGTCTTGCCCTTCACACGCAAGGTGTTGACGGATTTGACCTTGACCGAGAACAATTCCTCCACTGCCTGCTTAATGCGCGGCTTGGTGGAATCCATTGTCACCCGGAATGTGACTTGCCCGTGCTCTGAGCCCATGGTGGCTTTTTCAGTCACCACCGGGCCTAGGACGGTTGTATATACTTGTTCGCGGTTCATTTTAGCCGCGCCTCCAATACTTCAAGGGCGCTTTTTGTCAGCACCAGGGTATCCCGCCGAAGGATGTCGTAAACATTCGCGCCCGCAGATGCCATGACCTGTACTTCAGGCAGGTTACCCGCAGCACGGACCAAGTTTTCATCCAGCTCACCGCCATCAATGATCAGGACATCGCCCCAACCCAAAGCAGCCATTTTAGCCGTCAGGGTTTTGGTCTTGGCCTCATCAAGAGCAGCCTGCTCCAATATCACCAGCTTACCGTCTGCCTGTTTGGCAGAGAGCGCCGAGCGCAGGCCCAAAGCACGGACCTTTTTGGTCAGCTTGTGCTCGTGACTATGAACGCGCGGGCCGTGGGCAACGCCGCCACCACGAAACTGCGGTGCCTTGGTTGTCGAATGCCGGGCCCGGCCTGTGCCCTTTTGCTTATAGATCTTAGCCGTGGAACCACGGATCGCATTCCGTTCCTTAACCGCGTGGTTGCCGGAGCGGCGCTTAGCCAGCTGCCAGGTGACGACACGATGCAGAATATCCTTGCGCGGTGTCACGCCAAAGACTTCCTCGGCCAGGTCAACACTGCCGGCTTTTTTGTTGTCGAGAGTTTTAACGTCCGCCTTCATGGCCATTATTCCTTCTCGCCGGCGTCGGATGCTTCGGCAGCATCAGCCGCTGTATATTCCGCAGCAGCCTCCGAAGCGGCTTCATCCGGCGCATCCTCTACGACAACTGTTTCTTCGGCTGCAGGCAGCTCAATCAAACCAGCCGGGATCGGCGCATCAGCATGAAGGGCGCGTTTAACCGCGTCCTGAACCATCAGCCAGCCGCTTTTCGGACCAGGGACAGAGCCCTTGACCAACAACAATCCGGCTTCCACGTCCGCATCAACCACTTCCAGGTTTTGCATGGTGACCCGGCCTGCGCCCATGTGACCGGCCATCTTCTTACCTTTGAAGACCTTGCCCGGATCCTGACACTGACCAGTAGAGCCGTGGGAACGATGGGAGATGGAGACACCATGCGAAGCCCGCAAACCAGCAAAGCCCCAACGCTTCATGGCACCGGCGAAACCCTTGCCGATCGAGGTGCCGGCGACGTCCACAAATTGACCCTTGGCGAAATGCGCCGGGCTCAACTGTGCGCCAACATCGATCAGGGCATCTTCGGAAACCCGGAATTCAGCGACCCGCTGTTTGGGCTCAACCTCGGCCTTGGCGAAATGTCCGCGCATGGCCTGGCCAACACGCCTGACCTTACCCTTGCCCGCGCCCAATTGCACAGCCGTGTATCCATCAGTATCGAGGGTGCGCTGGGCAACGACCTGACACTGGTCAATGTGTAACACAGTGACCGGCACATGGCTGCCATCCTCTTGAAAAACCCGGGTCATACCGAGTTTCTGCGCTATCAAACCGGAACGCCTCATTGCCAAATCCTAAAGTTTAATTTCCACGTCCACACCGGCAGCCAAATCGAGCTTCATCAAAGCATCGACAGTCTGTGGTGTGGGATCGATGATATCCAGCAGCCGTTTGTGGGTGCGGATTTCAAATTGTTCGCGCGACTTCTTATTGACGTGAGGCGAGCGCAGAACGGTGAACTTCTCAATACGCGTCGGCAGAGGAATGGGTCCGCGCACCCGTGCACCGGTTCGTTTTGCCGTATTGGCAATTTCCGATGTTGCCTGATCGAGCACACGATGCTCGAATGCTTTCAGGCGAATGCGGATATTTTGGCTTTCCATGTCTTTATTCCTGGCTACGCGTTATTTAAGGTCTAGCTGCCAATTATTCATCGATGGCGGCAACGACGCCGGCACCGACCGTACGGCCACCTTCGCGGATCGCGAAGCGCAGGCCTTCGTCCATGGCGATGGGCGCGATCAGCTCAACCGACATCTCGATATTGTCGCCCGGCATAACCATCTCCGTGCCCTCGGGCAGGCTCACAACACCGGTCACATCCGTCGTCCGGAAGTAAAACTGCGGCCGGTAGTTGGTGAAGAACGGCGTATGTCGGCCACCCTCGTCCTTGGTCAGAATATAAGCACTGGCCTGGAACTTCGTGTGCGGCGTGATCGTGCCCGAATGCGCCAGAACCTGGCCGCGCTCAACATCCTCACGGCCAACACCACGCAACAGGCAACCAACATTGTCGCCGGCCTCGCCCTGGTCCAGCAGCTTGCGGAACATCTCGACGCCCGTCACCGTGGTCTTCGAGGTTTCCTTGATGCCGACGATCTCAATCTCTTCGCCGACCTTCACAACGCCCCGCTCAATCCGACCCGTGACAACCGTGCCCCGACCGGAGATCGAAAACACATCCTCAATCGGCATCAGGAAAGGCATGTCTTTCGGACGATCCGGCTGGGGAATGAATTCATCAACAGCCGCCATCAGCGCCGTAATGGAGTCCCTGCCCAAGGTCGCGTCACCGTCTTCCAGGGCCACCAAAGCGGAACCACGGATAACCGGGATATCATCGCCGGGGAATTCATAGGAGGAGAGAAGCTCACGCACTTCCATCTCAACCAGTTCCAAAATCTCTTCGTCGTCGACCTGGTCGCATTTGTTCATGTACACGACCAGCGCCGGCACACCAACCTGACGGGCCAGCAAAATGTGCTCCCGCGTCTGCGGCATGGGACCGTCCGTGGCCGAGACGACCAAAATCGCGCCGTCCATCTGTGCCGCACCCGTGATCATGTTCTTCACATAGTCAGCATGGCCGGGGCAATCAACGTGGGCGTAATGGCGGTTCGCCGTCTCGTACTCAACATGAGCCGTCGAGATCGTGATGCCGCGGGCGCGCTCTTCAGGCGCCTTGTCAATCGCGTCATAGGCTGTGTACTCAGCACCGCCGTCTTCCGCCAAAACCTTCGTAATCGCCGCCGTCAACGTCGTCTTCCCGTGGTCAACATGGCCAACCGTGCCAACGTTGCAATGGGGTTTCGTACGCTCAAATTTTGCCTTCGCCATTCGCCTAGTCCTTCACAGTCAGGCAAGCTTAGCGCGGACTTCGTCCGACACCGCCTGCGGTACTTGTTCGTAGTGATCAAAATGCATCGTGAATTGCGCCCGGCCCTGAGTGGCTGAACGCAGATTATTGACGTAACCAAACATGTTGGCCAGAGGCACCAGGGAGGCGATGACCTGGGCATTGCCCCGCGCCTCGGTACCCGTAACATTGCCACGACGACGGTTTAGGTCGCCCATGACATCGCCAACGTATTCTTCAGGGGTAACAACCTCGACCCGCATGATGGGCTCGAGCAATTTCGGCTTGGCCGACATCACCAATTCCCGGAATGCCGAACGCGCGGCAATCTCAAACGCCATAACAGACGAGTCAACATCATGATACGCGCCATCCACCAACGTGACCTTGAAATCGATCAGGGGGAAGCCGGCCAGTACACCGCCGACGGCAATGGACATGATGCCTTTTTCAACGCCGGGGATATATTCTTTTGGCACATTACCGCCGACAATCTTGCTGTCGAAGATTTCACCGGAACCGGATTCGCCAGGCTCCAGCACCAGTTTGATACGGGCGAACTGGCCCGAACCACCGGTCTGTTTCTTATGGGTATAATCCAATTCGGCTTCACGACCGATGGTCTCTCGGTAGGCCACCTGAGGCGCGCCCACATTGGCATCAACCTTGAATTCCCGCCTCATACGGTCGACCAGGATTTCAAGATGCAATTCGCCCATGCCCTTGATAATGGTCTGGCCACTTTCGATATCCGAGGTCACCCGGAAGGATGGGTCTTCGTCCGACAGACGCTTCAGGGCAGCGCCCATTTTTTCCTGATCCTGTTTCGTCTTCGGCTCCACCGCGACCTCGATCACCGGGTCGGGGAATTCCATACGCTCCAAAACCACCAGGTTCGAAGGATTACACAGGGTCTCGCCCGTGGTGGTGTCTTTCAATCCGCACAGGGCGAGAATATCGCCCGCGCGCGCCTCTTTGACATCTTCCCGGCTGTTGGCATGCATCAACAACATGCGGCCAACCCGCTCCCGCTTACCTTTGTTGGAATTCAAAACAGTGCTGCCGGTCTCCAGAACGCCGGAATAGACCCGAACAAATGTCAAGGAACCCACGAACGGGTCGGTCATAACCTTAAAGGCCAGTGCGGCAAAAGGTTCGCCGTCATCACTGTTGCGAATGACTTCTTCTTCGCTGTCGGGATGGCTGCCGACCATGGCTTCCAGATCGGTCGGGGACGGCAGATAATCAACAACCGCGTCCAAAAGGGGCTGCACACCTTTGTTCTTAAAGGCGCTGCCGCACAGGACGGGGACAAAGTTACCTTCCAGCGTGCCCTTACGAATGCAGCGCTGCAACGTCGCTACATCCGGCTCGTTACCTTCGAGATAGGCTTCAAGCGCGTCATCATCGAGCTCTACCGCTGACTCAATCATACGGGCGCGATAATCTGCGGCCTCGTCCTTCATGTTGTCGGGGATCTCGACATAATCAAACTCGGCACCAAGGTTTTCGTTCTGCCAGATGATGGCCCGATCATTGATCAGATCAATAACACCGGCGAAATCAGCTTCAGAACCAACAGGCAGCTGCAGCACCAAGGGTGCAGCACCCAAACGTTCCACCATCATATCGACGCAGCGATAGAAATCCGCGCCGGTCCGATCCATCTTGTTGACAAAGCAAATGCGCGGCACGTTGTAACGATCAGCCTGCCGCCAGACCGTTTCAGATTGCGGCTCCACACCGGCGACAGAGTCAAATACGGCAACCGCGCCATCAAGAACCCGCAAAGAACGCTCAACCTCAATGGTGAAATCAACGTGGCCCGGGGTGTCAATAATATTAATACGGTGGTCGTTCCAGTTGCAGGTTGTCGCAGCGGAGGTAATGGTGATCCCGCGCTCCTGCTCCTGCTCCATCCAATCCATAGTCGCGGCACCATCATGCACTTCGCCAATACGATGGCTACGCCCTGTGTAATACAGGATACGTTCCGTCGTAGTGGTCTTACCGGCGTCAATATGGGCCATGATGCCAATATTGCGGTAATGATCTAATGCTGTCGTACGCGCCATCTTCAAATCGTCCTTATTGCCGCTCTCGTGCTGCCCGAATTACCGCTTACCAGCGATAATGGGAGAAGGCCCGGTTGGCCTCCGCCATGCGGTGAGTGTCTTCACGCTTCTTCACGGATGAGCCACGGGCGTTCGCGGCATCGAGCAATTCGCCCGAAAGGCGCTCCACCATAGTATTTTCCGACCGGCTGCGCGCAGCTGAGATCACCCAACGAATGGCTAATGCCTGGCTGCGATCCGACCGCACTTCAATGGGAACCTGATAGGTTGCACCACCGACCCGGCGTGAACGCACCTCAATCGCGGGCTTAACATTCTCCAGAGCTTGATGAAAAACCTGCACCGGATCCTGATGTGCCTTTTCCTCGACCCGGTCGAGAGCACCATAAAGGATACCTTCTGCTATGGATTTCTTGCCATGAACCATCAAGCTGTTCATGAACTTGGTCAGGACCTGATCACCAAACTTGGCGTCTGGTAAAATATCCCGTTTTTCCGCGCGATGCCGACGTGACATATTATATTTCCCTTACTTCGGCCACTACTTGGGACGTTTCGCGCCGTATTTCGAACGGCGCTGGCGACGATCCTTAACGCCTTGGGTATCAAGGACGCCGCGAATGATGTGATAGCGAACGCCGGGCAAATCCTTTACCCGGCCGCCGCGGATCATCACCACGGAATGTTCCTGCAAGTTATGACCTTCACCTGGAATGTACGAAGTGACCTCAAAACCGTTGGTCAAACGCACACGAGCCACCTTCCGCAGGGCGGAGTTAGGCTTCTTTGGCGTGGTCGTATAAACCCGCGTGCAAACGCCGCGTTTTTGCGGACATGCCTCAAGGGCCGGAACTTTGTTGCGGCTTTTCGGCTTTTGCCGCGGATTGCGGATCAGTTGGTTGATCGTCGGCATGCTTGCTCGATCCTCTACCTGTGTCTAGGTCGTTGTCATTACCGCCCCGTTCTTCGCTGTAAAATCCCTGAAATCAGCCCTTTACGGCCCTGCGGGATAAGCTGCGAACAACATGACGCACAAAATTCTTAGTTAAGAAAACAAAAAATACTGGTCGAACCAGGTCCCGTATCCACGGTTTGGCGCAACCAATTTAATTGCCACGAAAACCGGCTCTGCACAGACCTTTCGGCCCAAATACGCAACCGCCGTGACGATGTCTTCTTTAGATACCTGCCGCAGTGTTTAACCGCCAATGACGTCGCATATTTGGGCGCGAAACCATTGCATAAACCGGCTACCACCTGCCGCTAATTGGTTGGCGGATACTATGTATGCACCCCCCCTACGTCAACTGATATTTTACCCAAATCAACGGCTTTTTTTGCAGCGCAGCAATATTCGCTTTTTTGCAGTTTTTTGCGCATTTTTATGACCGCTTTACCAAACAGGCAGACAAATAAATGGCCGGTGCCCACTTTACGCAGGCACCGGCCATGTTTTCTTTAGGCTCCGGCGATATTTTTAATCGTCGCCGGCCGCTGCTTCTGCTTCTTCAGCGTCCGGCAACGCCACCGGCTGCTGATGATCAATTTCCGCATCACGCTGCTGGGCAATCTCGCGCATCTGGCTCAATTGCGCGCCCGTGCCAGCCGGGATCAACCGACCGACGATGACGTTCTCTTTCAAACCGATCAGATCATCGGATTTACCCACAACGGCCGCTTCCGTCAGCACCCGCGTAGTTTCCTGGAACGAAGCGGCAGAGATGAACGAGCGGGTCTGCAGCGATGCCTTGGTGATACCCAACAGGACGGGGCTGGCTATCGCCGGCTTACGGCCTTCTGCAACATCGCGCTCATTGACCTCGTCCAATTCAACACGGTCAACCTGTTCACCCTTAAGGAAAGTGGTCTCACCACCGTCTTCGATCTCCACCTTCTGCAACATCTGACGCACGATCACTTCGATATGCTTATCGTTGATCCTCACACCTTGCAGCCGGTAGACCTCCTGGATCTCGCTGACCAGATAGGCGGCAAGGGCCTCAATGCCCTGGACTTTCAGGATATCATGCGGGGCCGGGTTGCCATCGAGGAGGTATTCGCCCTTGCGGATGAAATCACCCTCTTGCACCGTGATATGGCGGCCCTTGGGCACCAGATACTCGGTCCCTTCCTCGCCTTCCACCGCAGCCTTGATGATGATCCGGCGCTTGGTCTTGTAATCCCGACCGAATTCCACGTAACCATCGCTTTCGGCAATGATCGCATGATCTTTCGGACGCCGGGCTTCAAACAATTCCGCCACCCGCGGCAGGCCACCGGTGATATCCCTGGTCCGGGCCGACGCCATTGGAATACGCGCCAGGACATCGCCGGCATGCACTTCGGAGCCGTCTTCCACCGACAGAATAGCGTCCGGCGGCAGATAATACCGTGCTTCCATATCGTTGGGCAGGGTGACGACTTCGCCCTTTTTATCACGCAGGGTGATCCGGGGGCGTAGCTCGGAGTCTTTCTTACCGCCGCGATGCTCCACCACCACCCAGTAGGAAATACCCGTCGCTTCATCGGTTTCCTCCCGCATGGTTGAGCCTTCAACCAGATCACGATAATTCACGGTACCGTCCCGTTCCGTCATGATCGGGCGTGTGTAAGGATCCCATTCAGCCAGTTTGTCGCCTTTGACGACCTGATCGCCTTCATCGACCATCAGGCGCGCACCATAGGGGATGCGGTAACGGGCTCGTTCCCGCTCATTGGCATCGATCAACAACAGCTCCATAGCACGACCCATCGCCACCAGACGATCCGTGGAGTCGGCCAACACATCGCGGTTTTCAATCCGCACCGTGGCATCATAAGACGCCTCGATCGAAGATTGGGTCGCCACCTGTGCCGTACCACCGATATGGAAGGTCCGCATGGTCAACTGGGTTCCAGGCTCACCAATAGACTGAGCCGCGATCACGCCGATCGCCTCGCCAATATTAACCGTGGTACCGCGGGCCAGATCCCGTCCGTAGCACTTGCCGCAAACACCGTTCTGGCTTTCACAGGTCAGGACAGACCGGATCAGCAGACCTTGAGTGCCGGATTGTTCCAGGACCTCGGCCTCCTTCTCCTCAATCATGGTGCCGCCCGTGACCAGCACTGCTTTGCTGACAGGATCGATGACATCCACCGCTGCCGTCCGGCCCAAGACACGTTCGGTCAGGGATGACACCACATCGCCGCCTTCGATCACTTCCTTGATGGTAATACCATCTTCGGTGCCGCAATCATTTTCGACAATGGTGCAATCCTGGGCCACGTCGACCAAACGACGGGTCAGATAACCCGAGTTCGCTGTCTTCAAGGCTGTATCGGCCAAACCTTTACGGGCACCATGGGTGGAGTTGAAATACTCCAACACGGACAGGCCTTCCTTAAAGTTAGAAATAATCGGCGTTTCAATGATCTCACCCGACGGCTTGGCCATCAGACCACGCATGCCGGCCAACTGCTTCATCTGGGCCGCCGAACCACGGGCACCGGAATGAGCCATCATCCAGATCGAGTTGATGTTGCCCGTATCCTGTCCTTCGGACGAGATCCGGTCCATCATCTCATCAGCCACCTTGTCCGTGCACTGGGCCCAGGCATCGACGACCTTATTATATTTTTCACCTTGAGTGATCAGGCCGTCCTGGTATTGCTGCTCGTACTCTTTCACCAGGTCCCGGGTTTCATCCACGAGGGCTTCCTTGGTATCGGGTACGACCATGTCGTCCTTACCAAAGGAAATACCGGCAAGACAGGCATGGCGGAAGCCAAGCTTCATCAGACGGTCAGCGAAGATGACCGTGTCCTTCTGGCCGCAATGACGATAGATCTCGTCAATGACCGTGCTGATTTCTTTTTTCGTCGTCAGCCGGTTAATGATGTCGAAGGGAATATTTTTATTCCGGGGCAGGATATTGGCGATCAACATCCGACCTGCTGTGGTTTCCGGTAAAATGGTTACCGGGTCTCCATTTTCATCGACCGTATGATAACGGGCGCGAATTTTAGAATGAAGATGAATTGCACCTGAATCCAAGGCCATTTCGATCTCCGGCACGTCCGCAAAGACCATGCCTTCGCCCGGTCCATTGGGAACTTCCATGGTCAGGTAATAAATGCCCAGAACAATATCCTGAGACGGCACAATGATCGGCTTGCCATTAGCGGGGGAAAGGATGTTGTTGGTCGACATCATCAGCACCCGGGCCTCAAGCTGCGCTTCCAGGCTCAAGGGCACGTGCACGGCCATCTGATCGCCGTCGAAATCAGCATTGAAGGCGGCGCAAACCAGGGGATGCAGCTGGATAGC
>Ga0233430_1004341_pt1 | contig 13239 bp, 11 predicted proteins | sample SI_118_April2016_2_FD_179883 | JGI IMG/M metagenome (GOLD analysis project Ga0233430, IMG submission 179883) | Seawater microbial communities from Saanich Inlet, British Columbia, Canada - SI_118_April2016_150_MG | ecosystem: Environmental > Aquatic > Marine > Inlet | place: Canada: British... | reverse complement strand
TTCGTAATGGCCAAGTGCGAATTGGGTGAAACCTACAATGTTGCCGCCGCCGCCGTTGAAGGCACAGACCTGATATCCGAAGTGCACTCCATTTCCGGTCAATATGATCTGATGATGAAATGTTATTTGGAAGATGGTGCCGACATCGGACATTTCGTGACCGAGACCATTCAGACATTGCCCGGCGTCAAAGATACCTTCACACTAATCACCTTTAAGACCTTCGCCTGAATTTTAGTCCATTAGCATAGGATGGCCCCCATGAGTGCGCCCGCCACCGCCAATACCGACATTGCATCGGCCATCGCGGAGGCGCAGGCGCGCTTTACCGCTGCCAATCCCAACAGCCAGGCACAATTGGAAAAAGCCGCCAAGGTTCTGCCCGGCGGCAATACCCGCACTGTACTATTTTACCCCCCCTTCCCCCTGACCATGACCCGTGGTGAAGGCTGTCATCTTTGGGATCTGGACGACCATCAATATGTCGACTTTCTGGGCGAATACACGGCCGGGCTGTATGGCCATTCAAACCCGATTATCCGCGCCGCCATTGACCGGGCCCTGAACAACGGCATCGTCATGGGCGGACAGAACAGGGCCGAGGCCGACTTGGCCGCCGCCATCGTCGACCGCTTTCCCGCCATTGATCGCATCCGCTTCACCAATTCCGGGACCGAAGCCAATTTGATGGCGGTTTCCGCCGCCAGGGCCTTTACCCAACGCGACAAGGTCATGGTGATGTCAGGAGGTTATCACGGCGGGGTGTTTTATTTTGCCCCCGGTGGCTCCCCCCTGAACGCGCCCTTCCCCTATGTCATGGGCACCTACAACGATGTTGAGGTCTGCCGTGGCCTGATCCGCGAACAGGGAAGCGAATTGGCCTGTGTTATCGTCGAACCCATGCAGGGGGGTGGTGGTTGTATTCAGGGCACGCCGGAATTCCTCTCCATGTTGCGGGAGGAAACAAAGAACGCCGGTGCGCTGTTGATCTTTGATGAAGTCATGACATCGCGCCTGGGCCCGGGCGGCCTGCAGGGGCTGACGGGGATCATGCCGGACTTAACCTCGTTGGGAAAGTATGTTGGCGGCGGCATGTCGTTCGGCGCTTTTGGCGGCCGGGTCGATATCATCGACCGCTTCGATCCGCGCCGGGATGATGCCTGGCCCCATGCCGGTACTTTCAACAACAATGTCCTGACCATGAACGCGGGTCTGGCCGGAATGACCAAGATCTATACCGCGGATGTTGCGGAAAGCTTCAACGCCCGTGGCGATGCCCTGCGAAACAGCCTGAATGCCATGGCGCAGAAAAACGGCGCTGCCATGCAGTTCACCGGGCGGGGCAGTATGATGGCGGTACATTTCCGCCATGGCGATATCCGCAATGTCGAAGACGCCACTGCCGGTCGGAACGAATTGCGCCCGCTGTTGCACATGGACCTGGTGGCCCAGGGCATCTATCCTGCCGCCCGTGGCATGTTCACCATGTCGCTCGCCCATACGGAAAAATCCTTTGCGGCCCTGGAAGCGGCAATGGAAGAATTCATGGTCAGCCGCGCCAGCCTGCTGGGTGCAGCCTGAAAAACAAACTTTGAATTGGGAGTGTAAATAATGGCCGTCGACAGCGATCTGCAAAAAATTCTGGACCTTATTGCAGAGGCGGCACGCCCGCCCCATCGCGAACTTCCCCTGACCGAAATACGCGCCGCCTATCATGGCATGGTCGCGTTGTTTGATCCCGATGATGTTGCCATCCACCGGACTGAAGATCGGACCATTCCCGGCCCCGGTGACGACATTCCCGTACGAATTTATTGGCCCCGCGAACAGGCTACAGACGAAAGCCTGGGCGTCTTCGTCTACCTGCACGGCGGCGGCTTCGTGATCGGCGATCTGGATACCCATGATAAATTATGCCGGCGTCTGTCCACGTTGGGTGATTGCATCGTAATTTCCGTGGATTACCGCATGGCGCCTGAACACCGTTTCCCCGCCAGTTTTGATGATTGCCTCGCGGCCATGAACTGGTCTGCTGCCAACGCCGCCGAACTGGGTGGCGATCCCAGCCGCCTGGCGGTCGGTGGTGACAGCGCGGGCGGCAACCTGTCCGCCGTCTGTGCCATGGCAGCCCGTGACAACGATGGCCCCGCCCTTGCCCTGCAGCTATTGATCTATCCCTGCATCTCGAACGCCATGGACACGGGCAGCCACACTGCCTTTGGCGAAGGCCATCTATTGACGCGGGACAGTATGGATTGGTTTTACGAACAGTATTTTGACGGCGCGGATGCCGCCGGCGATCCCCGCTTTGCGCCCATGGCGGCCGGTTCCCTGGCCGGACTGGCCCCGGCAGAAATTATTGTTGCCGGTTACGACCCCCTGCGCGATGAAGGCATCGCCTATGGTGAAGCCCTGGCCAATGCGGGCGTGCCGGTCAATTTGGTGAATTATGAAGGTGCTATCCATGCCTTCATGCAATTCCACGGTACATCTGCCGCCTGTCGGGAGGGCGTGGCCCATTGCGGCCAGGTTCTCAAGGATGCGCTGGCTAGATAGATCTGGCGATAAGACCTACCGCCTTAACAACAAATTGATCAGCCCCTTGGCCTTCGCACCATAGGGCGGGTTCAGGATCCACATGGCATTCAGGCGGCTTTGATACATCACAGGTTTCAACTTGGAGAACGTATCGAAGCCATCCTGGCCATGATACTGCCCCATCCCGGATGCGCCGACACCGCCAAAGGGCAATGCCTCAACGCCGGCATGCAACAGACAATCGTTGACCAGAACGCCCCCCGAAATAGTCTCCGCCAGCACCCGGTCGATCACGCCACGATCCTTGGCATAAATGTACAACGCCAGGGGCCGCTCACCGGCGTTCACATGGGCAATGGCCTGGCCCAGATCAGCATAGGGAATGACCGGCAGCAACGGCCCAAAAATCTCCTCCCGCCGCACGGCCATCGCCTCTGTGGTATCCAACAGCAAGGCCAGGGGCATCTTACGTTCTGCCCGGTCCTCAACCTTGATTACTTTTGCACCCTGGGCCTGTGCATCCGATAACAGGTTTTGCAGACGATCAAACTGGCCCTGGTTCACGATAGAGCTGTAGTCCGGATTATCAGCCAAATTGGGATAGAATTTCGCCGCGACGGCCAAGGCTTTCTCAACAAAGGTATCCACCTGACTTTCCGGCACCAGCACGTAATCAGGTGCGATGCAGGTCTGCCCCGCATTGAACAACTTCCCCTTGACGATGGAACTGACGGCGGCATCCATGGCTGCATCCGGGCCGATGATCGTCGGCGATTTACCCCCCAACTCCAACGTCACAGGCGTTAGGTTTTGCGCCGCCGCCGCCATCACCTTGCGCCCCACATTGGTAGAGCCAGTGTAGAGCAGATGATCGAACGGCAGGGCCGAGAATGCCGCACCGATTTCGGGTCCACCCTGAACCACAGTGATTTCATCTGCGGTGAATTTTTCGGCAAACATTTCAGCCATCAGCGCGGTTGTCCGGGGGGTGTATTCCGATGGTTTGATCATGGCCCGGTTGCCCGCCGCTATGGCACCGACCAGGGGCGATAACACCATCAACAGAGGATAATTCCATGGCGCGATAATACCGGCCACGCCAAGTGGTTGCGGCAGCAATCGGGCCTTGGCAGGCCGAAACGTCAAATCCATGCTGCGGCGACGCGGACGCATCCATTTTGCCAGGTTGCCCTTGGCATGGCGCACGGCGGAGAGGGAGGTGAAGATTTCCCCCAACAGCGTCTCCTCTCTGGCGCGGCCGGCAAAATCCGCATCGATGGCTGCAATGATCCGAGCCTGGTTCTCCCGCACCATGCGCCCGATCCGGCTTAACCGGTCCAGGCGCAGGGCGCGATCCGGGATGCCGTCGGCCACATGAGCGGCCCGCATGGCCTCGAGCTGGGATCTTAAGATCGCCTGGTGATCCTGGCTGGCGGTGATTTCTGCAATGCTCATAGCAATATCCCCTTACTGGTGGGGAGGTTCATAGCACAAATGATCGTTCCATTGCGCCACGTCCATGACCATTGTAGGGATTTCGGATTTATTTTAAGCTTAAAATAAATGGATGGACCAAACATGCAAACAGCGACTGCGGAAACAACAAATGATGCCAAGGACGACGGCGGGCCACTCCAGCAACCTCTGGCTGGACGCCACGCCCTGATCACCGGCGGCAATCGGGGCATTGGTGCTGCAATTGCGGAGCATCTGGCAGACCTTGGTGCCAACATTACACTGGCAGCGCGGGACGAAAATGCCCTGGAAGGGCAGCGACAAAAGCTGTCCGCGCGGGGTGATATCGCCGTCTCTGCGCAGACCATGGATTTGCGGGATCCTGCCTCTATCGCCGATGGCGTTGCGGCGGCCCGGGACAGCCATGGTCCCATTGCCGTCCTGGTCAACAACGCCGGCATAGCGCCGGCTGCACCTTTGGCGAAATTGGACCTGAAAACCTGGCAGGAGACGTTTGATATTAACGTCCAGGCTGCTTTTCTATTATGCCAGGCGGTACAGAGCGACATGCAGGATCTGGGTTATGGCCGGATCATCAATGTTGCATCCACGGCTGGGCTGCGGGGCTATCCCTTTGTCGCCGCCTACGTCGCCTCGAAACATGCAGTAATCGGTTTGACCCGCGCCCTGGCGTTGGAGTTGGCGAAGGGTCCCATCACCGTCAACGCCGTCTGTCCTGGCTATACCGAGACGGAGATGGCGGCCAACGCCATCGCCAATATTCAGGAATCCGGTAAGTCGGAGGCCGAAGCACGCGCTATCCTGACCCGTGGAAACCCCCAGGGCCGCCTGATCCAACCGGACGAAGTGGCGGCCACCGTGGCCTGGCTGTGCCAGCCGTCATCGGGGGCCATAACCGGACAAGCCATCGCCGTGGCCGGCGGGGAAGTGATGTAGGCATGTCACAAGCCAGCCATAGCGGTCCCCACAAGCCAGAACTTCGTCTGTGGCTGCGCCTGTTAACTTGCACCAATGTGGTGGAGGGGGAGATCCGCCGCCGTCTGCGCCGGGACTTTGCCACCACCCTGCCACGGTTCGATCTATTGGCCCAACTTGATCGCAGTTCATCCGGCCTGACCATGACCGAGCTGTCCAATCGCATGATGGTTTCCAACGGCAACCTAACCGGGCTGGCGGATCGTCTTGTAGCAGACGGCCTGGTCAAGCGCCATCCTGATCCAAAGGACGGACGCAGCACCCGCCTGAAGCTGACCGCGCAGGGAAAATTGCGATTTGATGCCATGACACCAGCGCACGAAGGCTGGGTAAACCATATGCTTGACGGCCTGGATGAAGAGGAAATTCAACATCTGCACGATCTGCTGGGCAAACTAAAATCCTCGGCCCTGGACAGCCCCGCGTTATGAGCCCGCCCCTTAAACTTTTGGCGCCATTGGATATCAACGGCATGGTCCTGCCCAACCGGGTCGTGGTACCTGCTATGGTAACCCGCCTATCGGGCGAGGACGGCGTGATCAACGACCATATTATTGATCGCTATGTGCGCTATGCTGCCGGACAAGTCGGCCTGATCGTGGTTGAAGCGACAGCCGTGCATGGTGCCAAATCGGGGCCGCTGTTGCGCCTGTCGGATGACAGCTTCATCCCCGGCCACCGGGATCTGGCCCAGCGCATCCATGACACCTCCCCTTCCAAAGTGGTGCCCCAGATCATTCATTTTATGAAGGTCGCCCGTTCCGGCTGGCGGCAGACCATTGAGGATCTGGACCCACCCGATATTGCGCGCATTATCGAAGAATTCGGTTTGGCGGCCCTGAGGGTGCGTGAGGCCGGCTATGACGGGGTGGAGCTGCATTCGGCCCACGCCTATACGCTGTCATCTTTCCTGTCGCGCCGAAACAGGCGTAAAGATCGCTATGGCGGGCACACCCTGGAAGGTCGCCTGGCGCTGTTTGGTGACGTCTTGGCGGCGGTGCGCCGCCGGGTCGGGGCTGATTTCCCAATCGGCGTTAGGTTCCTTGCGGAAGAGGCCATCAAGGGCGGCTATGCACTGCCAGAGGCGCAACAGATTGCCCTGCGCATGGCGCAACTGGGCGTCGATTATATCTCCCTCTCCGTTGGTGGGAAATTCGAGGATGCGGAGCAACGCCCCGGACAGCCCCTTTATCCCTATACGGGTTATTCAGGTGACCGCTGTATGCCGGGTGACTGGTACCCCGACCTGCCCCATGTCCATTTGGCCGCCGGAATCAAAACCTATCTCAACCAGCGGGGCCATGACACGCCGGTTATTTCGGCCGGAAAGATCGCCCAACCGGACCAGGCGGAAGGCTTATTGCAGAGCGGTCAGGCGGACCTGATCGGCATGGCCCGGCAGTTGCTGGCCGACCCGGACTGGACCTTGAAGGTGATGCAGGGCCGTGAGGATGAAATCACCCGCTGTGTCTATTGCAACGTGTGCAAAGACCTGGATGAACGGTTCAGGGAGGTCACGTGCTTTCTGTGGCCGAAGGGACAGCTTCAGGCACCCGATGATCAAGCCATTGGCAGCGCACCTTATTGGGCAGACGCGGGCGCGGAATTGTCGGTATCGGGCCAAAATGGCCGTATTAAACTGGCCTGGTCAGCGGCGGAAATTGAAACGGGGGGCAGCGACATTGCCGGCTATGATATTTATCGCGCGGATGCCCACGGTACGGTGAAATGTATCGAGGCTGTGAAAGGGCGGCGCTATGTGGACCGGCTGGCCATGGCGGGGCAGGAATATCGCTATTTTGTCCGCGCCTTTGATCGCAACGGCCGGGCCAGCCCGCCATCGGAAACAATTGCCATAACAATGACAATGCCGGAAGATATAATGAACTAGTGTCCTGGCGGGAGAGACAATGTCTGAGACGATGTCCAAATCATCGGCACCGGGCGGGCCAACCGCCCATGAGGATCATTTCGCGGCCGACAACCTGCCGCCCATATCCAGTTGGCCGGACATTGACTATTCCGCATTACCCGCATTGGCCGCCCTTGAAGACCGTATCAACTGTGCCACGGCGTTGCTGGACAAGGGTGGTGCGACCTATCCCGACCGGGTCGCCGTTTTTGATGATCAGGTGCGCTGGAGCTATAGGGATCTGCTGGGCAAAGCCAATCAAATCGCGCATGTTTTGGTGGATGAACTGGGTGTCCGCCCTGGCAATCGCGTGCTGTTGCGATCCGCCAACAACCCCATGTATGCGGCCTGTTGGTTTGCGGTCATGAAAGCCGGCGCCATTGCGGTTGCCACCATGCCCCTGCTCCGCGCCCGCGAACTGTCCTATATGGCGGATTTCGCGCAGGTCAGGGTTGCCTTGTGTGATGGTAAATTGCTTGATGAACTAAACTTGGCGCAAGAAGACGCGACACACTTAAAGGACATCGTCAGCTTCAATGATGATCGCGGCGATAGTCTGAACGCGCGCATGATGTCTAAGCCGGATACCTTTACGAATGTCGATACGGCGGCCGACGATGTCTGCATCATCGCCTTCACCTCCGGCACCACGGGCCCGCCCAAGGCCTGCATGCATTTTCACCGGGACGTCATGGCAGTTTGCCTGACGTCATCCGGGCAGATTATAAAGCCTTCGGCAGATGACATATTCACGGGTACACCGCCCCTGGCCTTCACCTATGGTCTGGGGGGGCTGTTGCTGTTCCCCCTCGCGGTCGGTGCCTCGGTGCTGTTGGTGGAGGGATACATGCCCGACAGCCTGATTGCGGCGGTCAATAAACACAAAGTCTCGATCCTGTTCACAGCCCCCACCATGTACCGATCCATGACGCCGCTGATGGCGGAGAACCCCATGCCCAGCCTTCGGATTTGTAATTCCGCCGGCGAGGCCCTGCCAAAACCAACCTGGGATGATTGGTATAAGGCGACGGGATTGCGCATTCATGACGGCATCGGGGCGACGGAAATGCTGCACACTTTTATTGCAGGAACCGGCGAGGACATTCGCCCAGGCGCTACGGGGCGGACCATACCCGGGTTTCAGGCCCAGGTGCTAAACGATCAGGGGGAGCGGGCCAATGTGGGAGAAGTTGGCCGCCTCGCCGTGCGCGGGCCCACCGGGTGCCGGTATATGGCCAACCCGGAACGTCAGGCAGGCTATGTAAAAGCTGGCTGGAACCTGACCGGCGATAGTTATCTTCAGGACGAGGAGGGCTATTTCTGGTATCAGGCGCGGACAGACGATCTGATAATTTCAGCCGGCTATAATATCTCCGGTGCCGAGATTGAGGCAGTTTTGCTGGAACATGAGGATGTTGCCGACTGCGCGGTGATCGCCAGTCCCGACCCCCGGCGCGGCCATGTGGTCAAAGCCTATGTGGTATTGCAGGACGCAAATCTTGCCGGGCCTGATTTGGTAAAAACCCTGCAAGACCATGTGAAGGCAACAATTGCGCCCTACAAATACCCCCGCGCCATGGAATTTATCGATGCTTTACCCCGCACCGCCACGGGCAAGGTGCAACGGTTCGCCCTGCGCGAGCTGGATACGGCAAATAATTAGGACACTAACCGACGACGGATTTAACCAGGTCTTCGGTGCTTTTTGCGGTACCCGCAACAGCGTTTGAAATTTCAGATGCCGCGACCGCGCTGTCACCGCCAAGTTGGGCTGCAACACGGAGGGCAAGGGCGCTTTGCTCCAGCAATTCAAGGTCCTTCAAGGCGGGGCGTTGACCCTGGATGCGGCGGGCAACTTTTATGACACTGTCGCAAAGGCTGCCCAGCTGGACCAACTCCCGCGGTGAAATAGCCTCGTGAAAGGCGCGCCCGGATTTGACAACTTGCTCCAACTCCTGATCAATCCAATCTGCCAGGGAGGGATCATCATAGGCTTTGTACAACACATCCGTGATGGCCCAAATACGCCGGGCGATATTGCGCACCTTAACCTTACGCAACTTACCTAGAGTGGCGGCAATCGTATCGGCGTTGGGACCCGAATCGGGTAATCCCTCGGCCCGGGCAAGCAAGGCATTGGGCACCATGACAGTTCCCGCATCATTAGCCCTGGCTTCCAGGGTCCGTCTGTCTGGACCGAAATAATCTTCGGTCACCACAAATGGCTTACGGTTTCGTACAAGGGCGTTGATACGATCACCCAGGTTGGTTGCGGAATAGGGATGCGCAAGGAAATCGTCGGCACCAGATTCAACGATAGATCGCACCAGCCGCAATCGGACATCCCAACTGGTCAATATAATGGGCAAAAACGGGTCATCGCCGCAACGGAACCGGCGCACGTCATTTACCAACTCGGAAACACCATCTTTTTTGCTCACGACAGAAAAAATGGCCAGGTCAAAACGGCGGCTACCAAGCGCTATGCGGGCATCCTCGTGTGTCTCGGATTCCTCTATTTTCCAGAAACCCAAAATATTCAGAATAGACCGGGTCTGCTTGCGGGCATGCAATTTGCCGTCGAAAATCAAGACGGTCGCATTTACGTAAGGTTTGGTTTCCATTACTTAATACCCAACACTGCAATCACGGGCGCAAAATCCGTATACAGATATTCCAATCCATGGCCCTCGCGCCCCGTCCTCAAAATATGTGGGCATCGTTTACCCCGGCGCATAAAATGCTGTGCCACCGGTAATCCGATCTAATATACGAAAGCGCCCGAAACAGCCAATTCTCAACTCATCGCTCACCATGACACGCATCGTCACGTGCACAATGAGAATGCGCCAAAATAATTAAGGATAAGTTTATCATGTGCACCTGTCGGCCAGGATTTTCTCCTGTTCTCTGGACGGCAGGCAATAGGTACTAAATAGCTAGCGCGCTCTTGCAACTTCTCCCGACAGGCGCAGCGCAGCGTTCGCGGTATCTTCATCCAAATCCATGGCGATCCGCAAGGCAATCGCGGTTTGCTCCAACAATGCCAAACCCTTGCCATCCAATTCCGGTGCGTCCAGGAGCAATTGCGATACCACCTGTTCAACTGATGTACAAAAGGGATGCATATGGTGCAATTCAGTAATATCCAAAGCCTCCCTGACCACCCCCAATGACGTCAGCACTGCCGCCAACTCTCTGCTCGCCCTGGCCTGCATGAATTTTTGATCGTCGCAACGTTGCCGCAGAACCTTCGCGATGGTGCTGATACGCCGGGCAACATTGGCGATCTTAATACGCTCCAGGCTGTCGCGGGCTGCCTCCAATGCTTCCCGACTGGGTGCCAGATCCGGCTGTTGGCGGACTTTCGCGCGTAAAGCATTTGGGACTTCGACCGAATTCTGTTTGCCCCCGCGCTTTTCCAGATTACGTCGATCCGGACCCATATAGTCTTCCGTCTCGATAAATGGTTTGCGGTCATTAACCAGGGCATCAACTCGAGCGCCCAATTGGGTTGTCGAGAACGGCCACATCAACAATTGATCCGTACCCGTGTTCAAAGCCTCACGGATATTATCAGAGCCACCGTTCCAGCTAACCAGGATCATCGGTGTATAGGGGTCGGAAGATTTGTCATATTGCCGCGCCGAACGGACCAGTTCCGTGGCCCGTGTGTCGTCGGGGTCAGCTGCGAATACCACCAGTTCAAACTGGCGGGCCTTTACGAGGATCTCCAAATCCTTGCTATTATCTATATTGGCTATACGCCTGAAGCCCAATTCGCGCAGCGACGCGCACGTTCGCTTGCGAACTTTGGGCCGTGGATCGTAGTGTAAAATTGACGCTTCCGCATACTCTAGATTATTCATTACTCACCTTCAGTGTGGCTTTATCCGCGTTTCCCGACCCGGAGCACCGCATTGAATGTGAACTGACGATAGAATGGATTTTGGGCATTAACAAACGCCTACGAAAATGCCTTACCAATGTGTTAGCTATGTTATTTCCAGAGATGTTCAGAATAAAATTTTTAAAAATATTAATTTATTACAGTTAGTTATTGATTTTTATTAATGCGACAGATTGATATATTTTAATTATCCGAATGGATAAAATAAAGTGTGTTAGCCCCAATCCAGACCCGGATATAGGTGCAAATTCTGACAATTTGAGCAGCAATTGAAACAAACCGCAACGATCGGATGGCTTGGGGTTAAAGCCTTTCGACGTCCGCTTCGGAGAAAGCCCATTCCTTGGCGTCTTCGAGATGGCGGGCAAATATTTCTTCTGCGACCGCCATGGCGGCATCTTCATTGTCGGCCTCTACGTCCGATACCCAATACAGGTCCCCATCTATGAGGTCTGCTTTTAGGGTCACATGATATTTTGCCATTGGTCCGGGTCCGCCGTCTGCTGTGATTTGATAGGCTGAGAATATTAGTGCGGAAATACATTGTCAGCCGTTTGCAGGCAAGCCCGGCATGATGCTAATGCATAAAAGAAGAGGGGCGTGCCACAATGAACACGCCCCCCTTTTTCTGCTTTAGCCCTTAAGCCCTGTTGGGTTCATCTGAACCCATATGGATCAGGAGCCCGTCAGGGCCGTGTCGGGACCATCCGGCCCACCAGACCCGCCATCAACGCCACCGGCACCATCGGTGGTATCAGCAGCGGCATCAGCAGACGGGATTGGCTCCCCCAAAATCGCCTCGGCGATCAGGCCCGCATTGGCGCGGACGGAATGTTCGATCTCGTCCGCCATATCCATATTCTCGGACAGAAACTGCTTGGCGTTCTCACGGCCCTGACCAATACGCTGATCACCATAGGAGAACCAGGAGCCGGATTTCTCCACCACCCCGGCTTTAACGCCCAAATCAAGCAATTCCCCCATTTTTGAAATACCCTGGCCGTACATGATATCGAATTCCACCACCTTGAACGGCGGGGCGACCTTGTTCTTGACCACCTTGACCCGGGTCTGGTTGCCAACAATTTCCTCCTTGTCCTTCAAGGCACCAATGCGGCGAATATCCAGACGCACAGAAGAATAGAATTTCAGGGCGTTGCCACCCGATGTGGTCTCGGGGCTGCCAAACATAACGCCGATCTTCATACGGATCTGGTTGATAAAGATCACCATACAACCCGATTTTGAAATCGAACCGGTCAACTTACGCAAAGCCTGGCTCATCAAACGGGCCTGCAGGCCGACATGGACATCCCCCATCTCGCCCTCCAGCTCCGCCCGTGGGGTGAGGGCGGCCACGGAATCGATGACCAAAACATCAATAGCGCCGGAGCGCACCAGCGTATCGGCAATTTCCAGGGCCTGTTCCCCCGTATCCGGCTGGGAGATCAGTAATTCATCCACATCCACCCCCAGCTTACGCGCATAAGCTGGATCAAGAGCATGTTCGGCATCGACAAAGGCGCAGATACCGCCCTTCTTTTGTGCCTCGGCAATCACATGCAGGGTCAGCGTGGTCTTACCGGAGCTTTCCGGACCATAAACTTCGACGACCCGGCCCTTTGGCAGACCGCCAATACCCAAGGCAATATCGAGACCAAGCGAGCCTGTCGAAATTGCCTCAATCTGTACCGCGTTGGTATTCTGGCCCAACTTCATCACCGAGCCTTTGCCAAAGGCACGATCAATATGCGCCAAAGCCTGCTCCAGCGCCTTTTCCTTATCCATCCGGTCTTGCTCCACCAAGCGTAAATTTCCTGCCGACATTTTCCGCTCCCTTATCCCATAACCGCCCCGTTGGTTCAATTCAGGGGCATCAATTGACATCTGATTGTGAACACAATGTACCGTCTTTGTTCTCGTCTGGCAACCCCATGCTAACCTGCCGTAAATAAACGAAAATTTTATTTATGTTCGAATTATGTTCGCACGGTGTCGCCCTGGCAATGAAATGACTGTATTTGACCTGACATCGCCTATGGCCATATGTAGTGCTGGGGAGAATCGGTGATGTCCACTGACCGGGGACCAAATGAGCACTACCAGATAGAGGCCCATGGCAATCTTGATTGCGCCCATTGGTCCGACGGACCCTTTTGCCCCCATTGTGGTGAACGTGAGGCGATCCGTGTCGTGCATGAGCAAACCTCCCGGCCCGGCATCTACCATTGCCTTCGATGCCGTAAACGATTTGCCGGGGTGCTGGATATTCTTTTCCAGGCCGACATAGACCCGCGCAACGGGACCTCTCCGTTCGACTGGATTTGGGCCCGGAACTATGCCGGACCGAAACACGGCTTCCCAGGCTTCGTTGCCTACGGCCTTTGGTATGCGGCCCATGTCCTGCGGCAGATAATCATCGGCAGTG
>Ga0233430_1004340_pt1 | contig 13241 bp, 16 predicted proteins | sample SI_118_April2016_2_FD_179883 | JGI IMG/M metagenome (GOLD analysis project Ga0233430, IMG submission 179883) | Seawater microbial communities from Saanich Inlet, British Columbia, Canada - SI_118_April2016_150_MG | ecosystem: Environmental > Aquatic > Marine > Inlet | place: Canada: British... | reverse complement strand
TTTCACCAAAGCGCAGATCAATGTACTGCAAATTATTTAGATTATCCTTTAGATCTGTGTTTTTCATCAATGTATCCAACCTAGCAACTTGCTCAGCCACTGTCAAATTAGTGTTAAATTTCAAAACCGTTCCTTGTTCAGTTTTAAGTTCAATCAGATTATCAGTTTTTTCAAAACTAAGTAATGTATATTTATCTCTCGTTATAGCAGTAGATTGATTATACAAATCAACAATATATTCTAATTCATTCTTTTCAACGACTTGACCACCGATACGAGCATCATTATCCTTTAAATCTTTTATAGTTAAGTAGCCATTGTTTGTTTCACAATACTCAACGGCAACACCGGTCAAATCCAAATGATAACACAGATTGTTCGTAAGCCAGTTTATAGCAGACTCTTTTTCTTTTAATTCAATAACCAACTTGTTTGGCCATTTCTTTTTTATACCAAATTCCTCAAAATGGTAGTGCTCAAAAATTCTACTTGTTAATTCTTTTTTACTGTGAAGCCAAAAATTGTTATGAGAAAAAATAAACCAGTGTCTTGAATTTCTATACTCATCAATCAATTTGTCAAAATTTTCTTGTTTTATTTTATGAAGACCATTGACCTCAACCGTCTCAATTCGGAAATAGGCTGAATAAAATATAAAATACAAGAAAGCTACTATCAAAACACCCACTAACAAAAAAACCATCTTTTTAATTCTGGCTTGACGCTTTTCCTTGTCTCTAATTAAACGTGGATTTTTGTAATCCATGTTTTTGAAATCTTTTTGGTATTTTGAACTAATTTTTGTTGCCATTTTTTTATTTCACAATTCGTTTTGTTGTCGGATTAATTCTTGTTGTCACTTCATAATTTATTGTACCAATTTTTCCTGCAATTTCCTCAGCCGTGATCACCTCACTCCCCTGCCGTCCCAACAAAACAACCTCATCTTCCAATTGAATGTCTTTTACGTGATGAACATCAACAACAACCATATTCATGCACACACGACCAATTACACGGCATTTTTGACCCCTTATCAAAACGCTCCCAACGCTAGAAAGTCCCCTATCAAAACCATCCCAGTAGCCAATAGGCAAAACAGCGACGTTGGTGTTAATTGCAACTTTTTCTGTACATCCATAACTAACACTTGTACCTGCCGGCAGCTCTTTTAAATGAGCTACACGTGTCTTCCATGTAATTACTGGCTTCAAAGTGATATCAACACTTTTCTGAGAAGCGCTAACCTGCGTTTCAGTTGATGACCACATACCATACAAACTAATTCCCAATCTAATCATATCAAAATGTGTCTCTTCAAATAAAACTGCCGCAGCGCTACACGCCGTATGTTTTATAAAACTACAAAAGCCTTTGTCTTCTATATGTTTTACAGCTTGCTTATAGTTTTCAAGTTGTCTTTCGGCATAAGAATGATCCGTCGTATCTTCAATATTTGCAAAGTGTGTTGAAACACCCGCCAATTTCAAAAAACTGTTCTTTTCAATTAATTCAAGAAACTTATCAAGATCAGCATACCAAATTCCTTGTCGAGATGTTCCAGTTTCAATTTTCAAATGCACATAAACATCTTTACCAACCTTTCTCGATATCCTTGCTAATTTTTCTAGTGTTTCTGCATTCGCAACAATTTGATGAAATCCGTTTTCAACTACTTCTTTCAATCTTTCAAAAATTGTATAACCCAAAATCAAAACAGTTTTGTCCGTTTTTTCTTTTGCCAACAAAGCCTCATCAATTGAGTCTACCGCTATCCAATCAACTTTTTCCTGAATAATTTCAGCAACCTCAACCAAACCATGACCATATGCATTTGATTTGATAACTCCAGCAATCTTAACACTCTCCCCTATTCGCTGGCGAAATTGAGAAACATTATGCAATAAATTTTCTTGAGATATTTCAACCCAAGTCTTTGAATCATCACTATTCATATATTACTTATTTTATCAGATTATGAGCAATAAAAAAAGCCCCTTTCACAAGGGACTTTTTCGTTATTTTACTTTTTTTCAATCTTTTCTTGATTATCCATATACGGACGTAATGCTTCTGGAATAGTTATGCTACCATCAGCGTTTTGATTGTTTTCCAAAATTGGAATCAGTACTCTAGGCGTAGCAATTACAGTATTATTCAAGGTGTGACAATATTGAACCTTACCATCCTTGTCCTTGTATCGAAGATTCAATCTTCTTGCTTGAAAATCAAGCAAAGCTGAACATGAATGTGTCTCACCATAAGCTTCTCTACTTGGCATCCAACTTTCAATATCGTTCATATAATATTTACCTTGGCCCATATCACCTGTACAAATATTCAAAACACGATACGGTACTTGCAAACTTTGCATAAACTCAGTTGAATTTTTCAATAATTCAGCATGCATCTCAATACTTTTCCTTTCATCATTTTCACAAATAACAAACTGCTCAACTTTTAGAAATTGATGAACTCTATATAAACCATGTGTATCCTTGCCATATGATCCAGCCTCACGTCTAAAGCATACTGAGAAACCTGCATAACGAAGTGGCAAGTCATTTAGATTCAACATTTCATCCCGATGATATGACGCAATAGGAACTTCAGATGTACCAACCAAATACTTATCATCCTTTTCTAGATGATAAACATCCTCTGAATCAGCTGGGAAATGTCCAGTACCCCAGAGAGCCGGTTCATTTACAATAACAGGCACTGACATCAATGAATATCCTTTTCTAGTAATAAAGTCTTCTGCATACTTGATAAGTGCTGCTTCAAGTCGAGCTCCATCCCCTTTCAACAAATATGAACGTGTACCACCAATTTTGGCAGCTCTTTCATTATCAATAATATCCAAGTCCACACCAAGGGTCATATGATCCTTGGGAGGAAAATCAAACTTTCTTGGTTCACCCCATTTATCAATTTCAATATTTCCAGTTTCATCAGCACCAACAGGCACATCTTCATGCACGTACATTGGCAAACGTAACATCATAGCTTCAAATTCAGCCTGCAACGGTTTTAACTTTGACTCAACTTCTCCTTGTTCAGCATCCACATTTTTCATCTCAACTAGAGCTACACTTTTCTCAGAATCACTCATAGTAGGGATTTGCTTGCTTACTTGATTTTTTTGAGTTCGAAGTTCTTCAACTTTTTGTGTTAATTTCCTACGTTGCTCATCCAATTTCAGGAGTTGATCAATATCCAACTCGATATTTTTGTGACGAGCGACCTGTTTCAACATCTCAGGATTTTCTCTTACAAATTTTATATCCAACATATTTTACGGTTATTTTCTAAGATTTTTTAAATAAAATAATCCAAAGTTCGTTCCAGATTTTCTTTGGATTCTCGTTAGACCCCCGAAGGGGAAATTAATAAGTAATAATCTCTATTCATATTATCTAAATTTATTATATAACATTGAGTAAATTTATCAACTATCTTTCTGCAATTTAACAATATTTAAGTTGGCTATTGACTTTCGCAACATTAAGTGCTATACTATCCTGTTCGTTAAAAAGGACAAAACAACATTCAACCAGTCGTTGATTGTCTGTGTCCTGCTCATCGAGGCTCGCTATGAACGCGATCAAACTCCCCGCTCTCTTTCTGCTTCTGATCTTCGCGCTCACGATGAACAGCTGCGCCAGCACCAGCTCCAATCAGGAGCACCAGAACCTGATCCAGCAGGATGGCTACTCCCTCAAGTGGAAAATGATCTACCACTTCCCGCTCATCCCCAAACAAGATGTGATGAACGGCGAACGCAACGAATACATGATGCGGCTACTCGCTGCTGCAATCGACCAGGCCGAACGACACTATCAGGGGTGGCGATTCAACTTCCTCACCAAGGGGATCAAGCACTACAATGGCAGCAACATGATCCGCTGGGAGGACGCCTTTGGCTACACCTGGGCCGCCATCTGCGAACCCGACCCGAAGCACCTGACTGGTATCGAGTTCTGGCAGTCCGAGACCCACACTCGATGCGATCAGATGGTCGGTGGCAACTCCATCCACGGGATGTTCTTCTGGAGTGTCGACAAAACGTCCTACTGTCTGATCTGTCACGACTAACCAACAAGACCCACGTTCCTCAGAACGTGGGTCTTCTATTTGTTCTTTTTAATTTATTCTTCGTCTCTTGGTCTCATCAATGGAAATAACACAACATCTCTCAAGTTGGTTTGCTTTGTCAACAAAGCAACAATTCTCTCAATTCCCATCCCCCATCCCGAAATTGGAGGCATGCCATACTTCATACAGTCAACATACTCATCATCTTTGCTCATAGCGTCCTCATCTCCCATATCTTTGGCTGCCATTTGTTGATCAAATCTTTTTTCCTGATCAATTGGATCAACCAACTCAGAATATGCATTCAATATTTCCCAACCGTTCAAAATTAATTGAAATCTATCAACGATAAGATTATTATCATCATTCTTTCTTGCCAAAGGTGATAAATCCAGTGGATGCTGAGTCAAAAATACAGGGTTAATCAATTTTGGTCTTGAAACCTTTTTGTACAGTTCATCAATCAAGTTTCCACGACCCAATTTATCCATGTCCTCAACATTTATCTTTTTGGCCTTAATTGCTTTTCGTAACTCTTCAACCGTCAAACATTTATCAATATCAATTCCACAATCCTTGATCAACAGTTCTCGAAAAGTAACTCTATCCCAAGGTGGAGTGAAATCAACTTCAACTTCTTCTTCATCTCTGTTCAAAATAGTTAACTTCAATGTTCCTTTTAATTTCTTGATAATGTCAGTTAACATCTTTTCAGTGAACTCCATGTTCATTTCATAGTTCCAATAAGCTGCGTAATGTTCAACCATTGTAAAGTCCTGCAAATGACTTGGATCAATACCTTCATTTCTAAACACACGAGCAACTTCAAAGATTCTATCAAACCCACCCACAATTGCTTCTTTCAAATAAATCTCTGGCGCGATTCTCAAGAACACATCTAGATCAAGAGCATTATGATGAGTAGAAAATGGTTTAGCTAGAGCACCAGAAGCAGCATTACACAAAACAGGAGTTTCAACTTCTATAAACTCATTTTGCCAATAGAACTCTCTGAGTTCTTTTATAAACTCACTTCTAAACTTGAACCTCTCCATTGTTTCTTGATTGGAAATCAAATCTAGATATCTTTGTCTGTATTTTGCTTCAGTATCTTTCAATCCGTGCCATTTCTCAGGTAATGGCTTCAAAGCTTTGCCAAGGAATTCCCATTTCTTCACAAGAATAGTTATCTCCCCTTTGTGTGTTACAAAGATCTCTCCTTCAACACCAATAAAATCACCCAAATCAATAATCTTCATCAATTCCTTGTAATCATCCTTGCCAATTTCATCTTGCTTGATCGCAATCTGCATTCGTCCTGAAAAATCTTGCAAATGTGCAAATGTAAGTTTGCCCATATCACGAAACATAATCAAACGACCTGCAGTCTTGACCTTTTTGCCTTCCTTCATTTCTTTGCATTGCTTCAAAGTTTGCTTCTTGTCAAACTTTTCAGGATACGGTTGTATCCCCATTGATCGAATTTTGTCTAATTTTTGCAGTCGGATCTGCTCTTCATTTTGTTCTGACATACGTCATGATTATGAATTTATTATATTTTACTGCCCTATTGTACCTAAATTTATGAAAAATTGCAAAAATAAAAGTCGCAGTGAGACTACGACTTGTTTTCATGTTATTCGTCCAGTTCCTCTTTCGAGTAATACCAGACATAGAGGTAATAGGCATGATCATTCTCGATCTCACCCCACTGCCCCTCCAGCTTGAGCTGGTTGTACTTCAAACCATGCTTGTTCGCAAAGGCAAGAGCGCGATCATGAGCTGCATTCAAAGTCCAACCGAACAACTGCTTGTTTTCAGACTGACGCTCGATGACAAGCAACTTACGCCACGCTGGCTTCAAAACAGTAGTTTTCTTTTCTCTACGTTCAGCCGGAAACGGCTGAGATCCTTCACCACCCATGACTACTCCAGCTCCTCAGAAGATTGGTACATCACAGAAACAATGAAGAAATTCCCATTGTTCTTCCAGAGAACCCCGGTTATCTTGAATTCATCCGAACGAAGCCCATGCTTCATCACGAACTGTGCTGCCAGTGCATGAGCTGCAGCGGCAATAGACGCATACGTCTTGTGCCTCTCTCCGGCCTCTTCAAACGTTCGAACGAACCAAGGTCGCTCAGACTTTCGAGGCTTCTTCTTCTTCCTCCTACGAGGAGCGCCGGTTTCATCCATTTTACACCTCCATCAACTGGATGAGATAGAACTCAACAACTTAACACTTATCATCCATATTGTCAATATTAAAGAGCCACAGTATGACTGTAGCTCTTATATTCACTAATACGCTGTTGATGAACTCAACTTCTCGGCTGCCCGGTAGTTCATGCCCAGGAAATAGACTTTCCCTTTTGAACAGTCGCTCCAAGCGCCTGTCAGAACAAATTCACCAACCTTGAGGTTATGTTCATTTGCAAAGGCAGCTGCCTTATCATGAGCATCCCCCATTGCTGACTCAAAATGCTGATGATCACAGAGTAACACCGACCAAACAGCAGAATACCACTGTTTCTTTTCTTTCTTCTTCTTTTTCCGCCGAACAGACGGACCCTTTTCATCTGCCATATGACCTCCCTTGCTCATTGGCGTGAGAAGATATCATGTTAAAACAAAATCCCACTTTTGTCAATTTGAAAAGCCACAGAATGTTCTGTGACTTTTTTGTGCTTGGCAGCTGACTCAGTTAGGTCAGCTGATGAACTGCGTGATAATCGATCACCAACGTATAAAAACGCCGGCCAAACTTGGAACCATGAGCAGCAGTCAACTTGAACTCTGCTGGAACCAAACCGTTCCTAGTTGCGAATTCATTTGCTTGCATGTGAGCATGAGCCACCGCATCCTCCAAACTCGGATAGTCATTGGAAACAACCAACCAAGTTCTAGAGAACCATCGTTTATCAGCCATGTGACCTCCTTGGTAAAAACCCTTTCTAACAATCAAGATTATCATATTCAGCCACTTTTGTCAACACAAAAAACAGACACTATTTAGCGTCTGTTTATATTCTTCATTTAAATTTATTGTTTGTTTGGTAGTTTCGACTCAATCAGCTCCAAAACCTTGTATCCGTCAGCCAATGATTGCGGAACAATCTTTGCCTTGTTCTTACCAAATATCAACTCTAGTCTACTAGTTACATGTCTTCCCAATTGATCAACGACCTCCACTTCCCTTTTATTAACAAACTCACCCCAATTCAACCTTTTGCCATTGCGAAGTACAATTCCCTGATCATCAACCAACTTCGGCCAACTTCGAGTAGTTAAATACATTACAATTCCACCTATCCCAAATGTAAAGACAGACACCAATATCAAAACCATTTTAAAAGATTTACTTGACATTACTTCCATAATTTCTATTTTATTTCCAAAACTTTGTAAACAACAATTCCCCTTGGAGTCTCAACTTGAACCTCGTCACCCAAGGCATGCCCATTGAAAGCCTGGCCCATTGGTGATTCATTGGAAACCTTTCCTGACAATGGATCAGCCTCATTAAATCCAACCAAAGTAAGTTCCTTCTTGTTGCCTACTGTATCCTCAGCTACAAATGTTTTCCCAAGTCCAATCTTACTTGTATCAGAGCTTTTTTCGGCAACAATTGCCTTTTTCAAGATACCTTCAATTTCCATAATTCTTGATTCCATCAATCCTTGCTGATCCTTTGCATCATGATACTCAGCATTTTCTGACAAATCACCCAACTCTTTGGCTTGTTCAATCTTCTGAATAATGTCAGGTCTTTTTACTTCCTTTAATTCCTTCAGTTCAGCATGCAACTTTTCCTTGCCTTCCTCTGTCAGAATAATTTGATTACTCATACTTGATTTTTAGATTATAAATCCAGGCCACATTAGCCTGTCTTTTTTATTATTATATTCTATTTATACTATACATTTACCGTCTATATAGGTCAATTACTACTCCACAGGTTTAATGTCGGCAAGATCTTTTTTGTAATAATGAAAATACCAATGCATAAACTCAAAAGTGATTGGAGCAGCAACTGCGCTACCCTCTCCGCCTTCCTCAATCAAAACTGTTATCACCAACTCAGAATTTTCAAAAGGAGCAAACGCAGTAAACCATGCATGTGGCGTCTTGTCAGTACCCCACTGTGCTGTACCAGTTTTCGCACCAGAGGTTACTGGCAAAGAATTCAGTATTCTTGCACTCCCCGTTTTGGACGCCTGCCTCATCCCTTGTCTCACTATTTCAATATTCTTATCACTAATAAAATTCTCATTCAAAATTTCTGGTTCAACCGAGTGAAAGATCTCTTCCTCTTGATTGTATACCTGATCGAGCAACTGTGGCGTGTATAACTTTCCTTTATTTGCAAAAACTGATGTAAAGTTGGCAACCTGCAATGGAGTGACCAAAAGATCACCCTGTCCTATAGACAAATGATACGTATCACCGATATACCACCGCTCATCTTTTCTTTCCTGTTTCCACTCCGGTGTGGGCAGAAAACCTTGTTTTTCATTGTCCAAATCAACACCCGTCAACTTATTCAACCCAAACCTCTCAAAATATTCTTTGATTTTCAAAACACCCAATCCTTCAAACTCGCCATAACCACCACCAATTGTATAATAAAAAGTATTTACAGATTCAGAGATCGCTTTGTAAACATTAGTTATTCCATGACCACCTGCCTTCCAATCTGGAAAAAACCATTGCCCAATTCGAATCCCACCATAACTAGAAAAGGAAGTATGTTCAGTTATAATACCTTCTTCCAGAGCCGCCGCAGAAATCACAGGTTTGATGGTAGACCCAGATGGGTACTCACCACTGACCGTTCTATTGAAAAGAGGCAAATTTTTATCAGTAATCAGATCTTCAAACTCTTTTTGTGAAACACCCTTTGCAAATAAATTGTTGTTGAATCCTGGCAAACTAACCATGCTATAAATCTTTCCAGTTTGTGGATCCATAATTATGGCTGCTGCTTTTGATTTCCCCAATTTATTTAGATATTTCTCAATAATTGACTCTAACTTTGTTTGCATCTCCAAATCAATACTCAAATATAGATTATTTCCCTTCACCATCTCCTCCTTGGCAATGATTTTCATCGCTTTACCTGATGAATCAACCTCTGTTTGTTCACGACCATACTTGCCACGCAAATCTTTTTCGTATCTAGACTCAATTCCTGTTTTACCAATGTAATCATTCAACAAATAACCGTCCTTGTTCAACTTCTTGTATTCCTCTGGACTAATTTTTCCTTCATAACCCAAAACGTGTGCCAAACTGGTAACCGGATCAAACCGATGATAAGTCAAATACTCTCTTCTTGGCGCTACCTCAATATCTACCCCAGGGTAATCAACGCTCTGTATTCTCATATCTACCGCCTTTTGATACTCAATTCCCTCAACCAGCAAAACAGGTTCATAATACTCTTTTGAGGTTCTCTTTGTGTTCAAAACTTTGTCCAAAGATTTTTCAATATCCAATTGCAACAAATTTTCTCGCAACCAACTTATAACCTCATCTTTGTTACCTTTTTCATTTTCCAAATCATACATTGTCACAAACACAGCAAAAGAAGGTACATTTTTCACCAAAGACCTTCCTACTCTATCATAAATAATACCTCGCGGTGATTTATTATTAATTATTCTAATTCTATTTTGTTCAGCCAGTCCATAATAGTAATCTCCCTTGACAACCTGCAAATACGCGGCTTGTGCGAACAATAATCCCAATATCAAAAACAAAAAGATCAGGAACCACACTAATTTTTTATTTGAAACACACAAACCGAGATAATTTTTGTTAGTCCTAGACAGTTCCTCATCACTAATATCCATATACGCCCCCTCCAACCATTCATATCTACTTCTGTTCTTCATCTTCTGGTCATTCAACTGTAATCCCCCACCCAAATACAAAAAATTACCAGTTTCTTCCTCGTTTTTTTCTTTTCTTGTTTTTATCAGTCTTGGGAATCTCATATATTAGCGGGTTGTATCTATAAATACAGCTTTGAATCTCTGGCTACTTGCATGTGAAACAATAAACAATATTATTACCAATAAACTGTTAAATAAAATCTGCCACAACATATCATTAAAACCAAATGACATTACCTGCTTCAAGATTTGTACATCTTTTGTTGCCAAGAAATACATCATTGCCTTGTAAATGAAAAAAATTATGTTATAAACAAAACTTGCAATAATCGTCAGCCCAATCAATGTATAAACAGACTTGTTCGTCAGTAAATGATTAAAAATTAAATAGACTACATACAGAGTCATTAACAAGGTGATCATAACTACTCCAAAATGAGCCGCTGAGAGCAAATCCAACACAACACCAAGGAAGATAGCATAAGCAATACCAAGAGAAAAACGATACACCAAACAAACAAAAACTGTCACTACCAAAATCACATTTAATGAAGACATCTCACCAGGCAAAAAAGGCACTACTGCAAGCTGTAGTGACAATAAAACGAAAAGTACCAATATGTGTTTTATTAAACTAATCATTATCTTCTGTATATCTTATTACATTTACCAATGTCACCTTGTTAAAATCCAATAAAGACTCTATTGACGCCTCTTGGAACAGTTCTTCAGGTTCCTTGTCAATTGACTTGATCTGCCCAACAATCAAACCTCCAGGCACCTGCCTCTCCAAACCTGAAGTAACCACAATATCACTTTCGGTGATCATTTCTGTTTGTGGAATCAACCGCATCTTTATTCCCAAACCAAACTCTCCCTCAATGATGCCAATTGTTTTTGATTGATTTTGAATTTTCACCGCAACCTTGGACAAATCATCATTAATCAACAAAACCACACTACTGCTCTTGTTAGTTTTGATAATCTTGCCCATCATTGTTCCCTTGTCTGCCAAAACAGGCATACCAACCTCCAAACCATGTTTTGTTCCCTTGTCCAAAATTAAAGTATTTTGCGAATAATCAATACCACGACCAATCACACTAGCAACCATATAATCATATTCATGATCCTGAACAAAATTTAACTGTTCTCTCAGAAATTTATTTTCTTCTTCCTCTGATAACCATTTACTTTTTTCATTCAAAAGTATCGTTAATTGATCTTTCAAATCCTTATTCTGCCTAATCAACTCAGTTTTAGATTTAAAACTTAAATAATTTTCACCAACAGCATTGGAAACCCTGTAAACTGAACCAATAACTGGTCTTGTAATAGCAATTACTGCATTTTCAACAGGTCGAAGAATTTTTGTATAGTGCAAAAAAAACAGTAGAAAAATAGTCACTACTGTCAGAAAAATCATTTTTGATGATTTGCGTATGAAGAGCATACCTAACTTTATATTAAATTTTCTATCTTACCATTTTTTCATCATTGGCTGATGGGAGTAATATTTTTTTCAACAATCCATCATCATCCAAAAGCAAATTGATCCCTCGAATTGTACAGGTAGTTGGATCATCAGCAATCCTTACAGGAATCTCAGTTTCCTTGCTTATAGTCTTTTCAATTCCTTTGAGCTGAGCTCCTCCTCCACACAAGATAATTCCTCTTTCATAAATATCTGCAACCAGTTCAGGTGGAGTAATCTCTAATACACTTTTTATAGCATCAACCATACTATGCACAGATGGAGCCAAGGCCTCTCGCACTTGGTAATCATTGATCACGATCTCTTTTGGAAGTCCAGAGATCAAATCCCGCCCTCTCATTTCAATAGTAAGAGCCTCGCCCAATTCATGAGCAGAACCAATTTTGTTTTTTATATCCTCAGATACCCGCTCACCAATCAACAAGTTAAAGTGATCACGAGCATACTGAATAATATTTTTATTTAACTCTTCTCCTGCAATTTTCAACGACTTCCAAATAACCACACCATGCAAAGATATAATTGCAATTTCAGTCTTTCCCCCACCCATACTGATAATCATACTACCGGAAGCATCATTAACCGGCAGTCTTGCTCCAATAGCTGCTGCCATAATTTCCTCAACCAAATAAACTTTCCCAGCACCAGCACCGAGAGCTGCATCCTCAACCGCTTTCTTTTCTACTTCCGTTACATCCAAGGGAATTCCAATAATTACACTTGGCCTAGCCGTGAAATTAAAATTTTCTTGAAAAATTTTATCAAAAAAATACTTCAACATCTTTTCAGTTACTTCAAAATCTGAAATAACCCCCTTTACTAACGGGTATGCCAAAGTAATATAGTCTGGATTTTTACCAACCATCTTTTGAGCCTCAACACCAACAGCAATAATCTGATCTAACTTGTTATTGATAGCCACAATTGATGGTTCGCGTATAATAATACCTTTGTCCTGCAAACACACGATTGTATTGGCAGTACCTAGATCAATACCAACTTTCTTGGAAAATTTATTCAAAAACTTACGAAACATAATATTTGATCCGACCCTCTATTCGGACAACAGTTTAACAATATTTTTTATTTGCACAAATTCAACTTCCTCTTTACTTCTCTTCTTCATTTCCACACTTTCCTTTTCCAAAGTCTTTGAGCTAACCAAAACTCTTACAGGTAGGCCAATCAAGTCACTATCATTCAATTTAACTCCAGGTGAAACATCTCTATCATCAAATAAAACCTCTAAACCCTGATCCAATAAGTCTTTGTACAGAACTTCAGCTTGTTCTTTCACTGACTCATCTTTGCCAAGAGAAACTAAATGAACTTGATATGGAGCAATTTCTGCTGGCCACACAATTCCCTTGTCATCATGATGAATTTCTACAACTGATCCAACTACACGCGATGGCCCAATTCCATAACAACCCATCATTACTGGCTTTTCCGTTCCATCTTCAGCTGTAAAATTGAACTTGAATGATTCAGTGTACTTTGTTTTCAGTGGAAAAATATTCCCAACCTCAATTGCTTTGGCTTCTAGAATAGAACCTCCACATTTTGGACACTTGTCACCCAATTGAACTTCACAGATTTCATCATTTTGGGCAAAATCACATTGATCACAATATCTAACTGTATCTTCACCATAATCAGTAAAAACTTGAAACTCGTGAGAATATTTACTAAACGCTCCCCCACTTGCCTCTACAATTCTGGCATTCAAACCACAACGGTTAAATACATTT
>Ga0233430_1004339_pt1 | contig 13241 bp, 13 predicted proteins | sample SI_118_April2016_2_FD_179883 | JGI IMG/M metagenome (GOLD analysis project Ga0233430, IMG submission 179883) | Seawater microbial communities from Saanich Inlet, British Columbia, Canada - SI_118_April2016_150_MG | ecosystem: Environmental > Aquatic > Marine > Inlet | place: Canada: British... | reverse complement strand
CCAGAATACCGTCAATGATAGCCGTGAAAGGATCAAGCTTTGGCCGCTTGACTGGCTGGCGGCGGCGGTAACCAGGTGGCTCCACATGCCGCAGCATCTTCCTTACCGTCGATCGCGCAACACCATAGATATAGGCATCGAGGCTTGTGTAGGATTCGGCCTTTCGTTGTGGCAGTTCGATATCCTCAGGCAGCTGCCACCAGCGGGTCTTCCGCGGCAACAGCCGGACCTCAAGCGCCGTTTGCGGGATACCCAGCCTCACCGCACATTCGCTATCAGCGACAGGTTCAATTCGAAGGCCTTTCGTAAGGCTCGCGATTTGTTCCCAGAGTGGGTGATGACGTTCAACGTCGTTGTGTAGGACGAAGACACATTTCTCTCGGGCGTTCAAAACCGGACGAAGCCAGGCTTTGCCAAGCCAGTCCAACTGCTCGGCCTCTGATTGCAGATCGACGCCATTGGCTGATAGAGCCGCGCGCTCGTTTTTTGACCAAGGCCAACGCTGTATATGATCCGCAGCCTGACAATCCCACCAGATAACGTTGTCGATCGGAGCATAAAACGCGCCGGCATGTTCCGAGCGCAAGGCTCTGTTCTGTCCCGGAACGACCTCGGACTGTCGGTCAGCGACGGGCGCGCCGGTGCCGCGCACATCTTCGATCAAGCGCAATACGTAGTCACGGTTCAGTGGGTCTCGACCATGGGCTTTGAGGCGATCAACAGCCTCTATGACCTCCAGTGTTTGGTTACGGGCGATCGAATAGAGGGATCTATTTGTGGCATCTTTACTCGTTTCCATGGCGCCGGCGAGCCATTTGGCGAGCCGCTCCGCCCGTTCTGATAGCGTCGCACAATCGACCCCTGTTTGCGGTGAATAGCGCGGCGACTCCAACCAATAGCGGATGTTTTCCCGGTACCGCTCTTTGGCTTTTTCCTTTTCACCCTCTAAACAACGCTCGATCGCCTTTTCCCAACTAGCGCTGCCTATACCAGGCACATCCGCGATCGTTGCCGCCAACCGCTCGCGTTGGCGGGCAGGAATGGGTCCCACGGAGTGGGAAAGGAACTGGAACAAGGCTGTTAGATTTAGCGGCTCCCAAAGCAGCTCGCAGGCCAGGGGCAAGACCTGAAAAATCGGCCGCCAAGGTGACAAGGCGGTAAACCCCAAACGAGGCGAGAAAGCAGCTTCGAATGCTTCATCAAGCAGATCGCCACGAGCTTCCGCAAGGATGGCAAGGGTCTGGTCCGGCAAGTCGGTGAGCCATTGTTGGCTGAGGCGCGCAATCAAGGCCGTGCTGTCTTGCGCGGAGCCGGCGCGCAGCACCAATACGGTGTCATCGCCGGATAGGTCGATCTTCTCGCCGGTGTTCCGAAGCAAGTGCTGCTGCAGCTTGAAGAGGTCACTCCCTTCCCTGCCTTGTGACGACGTGCTCTCCGCTTCTGTCAACGGAACGCCGACGGCTTCGATGAAAAGTTGCCAAAGTTTGGGGAAATCCGTGAGTTGATCACAGAGACTGATGGATGCCACGGCCACCGGGTTATTCGCCAATAACCCGATGACAGTTTGGATTCGCTGACCCAATCCAGGTTCGACTTCGGCCGCGGCAAGCTCCTCAAGCGCAGCCATATCAGCGAGCCTGGCCGATACTTTCCCACGAAATGTGCCGTCCCATCCAGCGAGATACCATTGATCGCGCCACTGCAGCAGCGTTCTGGCCACTGAGAAAGGATCGGCCGCGTAAGATGCGTGATAGAAGGTGTCTTCGTGATCCGCGCGGTCAACACAGGCGAGATATTGGATCAGGCGGGTGGTGAAGGAGACGTCAGAAACCGGAATGCCGAGCTGGGTTTCCAGGAGCGACAGGAAACCGAGTGGACCGACTGTGACGCAGCCCACCGCATCGGGGGCAATCACAGGTATCCCACCGTCAGCTTTGAGGCCTAACGAGACATGGATTTCACAGCCGGGTTCACGTGGCGTCGCTCGAGAATAACTCGTCAATTAGATCTCCACTTTTCCTAAATGAAGTATGCACGTAAATCGAAACTGTCGTTATTGCTTACTAACGTTATCAGTCCGCCAATCCGAAGTGGTAGTTGTCGAGGAAGTCAATCACGCGATCGAATGGTACTGTTTCCGCCTTCATTTCTTCGGGCAACATTGAAATCGCGCCATTCCACATCGTAGCCAATGTATCGAGAGCAGAATTTTGGAGATCTGGCACGCACATTGCCGAAGACCACTCCTCCAGCAACTTGGGCGTCAGCTCCGACGATTCAAACTCCGGAAATGTGGCGTTTTCAAACGCGTCAATGAGGCCATATCGGGCTTTCGTGAGCTGAAGAAATTCCGTTGGTTCCTTGCCCACTGCCGCCAACTTCGCAATTTCTTCATCATAGACGCCCCTGATCTCTGAGCCGGCCCGCGCAAAAAAGTCAGTTCGAAATGTATCAAGATAACTCCTCTCCTTTCCCCAATCTTCTTTTGCAACGGGTCCGTTCGTAATCAGGTTTTGAGCAATGTCGATGAGCGTCTCGTCTCCTCCTGTCGCAATTATGAAACTAGGTATAGTTTTAAAGATCCCGTGTGAATATTTGGAAATCAGGTCATTTTGAATGCCTACCGCACCATCGAAGATGTCCTGGTAGGTGCTTTCGTCAGTGCTGTTGGCGGCATAGGTCGTGCGTCCGCCCAGCATGTGGAGCCAGCGGAAGAAGATTCGCTGCTTTCCATTCACCTCCCTATCGCCGAGACAATAGAGTGTTGGCCCATTGGGGTTTAGGATACCCCAGAGGAGAAAAATGTTCCCTGTGCCATCGAACCAGTCGCCCTCAACCTCTATGGTTTCACCCTCAGGGATCGGTGAGTGCACGGCTGGGTTTGTCACAGGGGAACGTGTTCGATCGTCGAAAACTTCCATCTCTGATGGATCGGTGACCGGATCAAGGCCCCATTCCAACAATACGTGAGGCATTACGCGGGGAGGTGGTTCTGTTCGCTCGAGCGCAAAAAATCGCGGGGCAGCTCCTTCGAGATATTTTCCAATCGAGATCGAGGTGCGCATTGCCTGAAACTCTTCGGGGCTTGCATCTTTGGCCGGGAAAGGGCGCTGCCCAGTGAAGACAAGGTCCTGCTGACTGGATTTTTTGAGTAAATAGAGCCCTGAAGCCACGATCCCAAAAAGCCCGTCCTCTAGGTCACCTTCCATGCCTTCAAGCCAATCCATATAAAAATCGGCTGTGGCGGAATACATGAATCCTGTCGAGCAATTTACGGCTTCGTTTATGGCGGCGTTATCAAGGCTGTCACGAATGGGCCAAAGCAGCCTGCAGACACGCTCATCACCCAAATACAGTAGCGCGCCAAATGCCGCCCCCTCATTCTCGAGGAAACTACTTTCGATCATTCCGATGATATCTTTGGGACGGCTCATGGGGTCGTTGTCGGTGAGCTGTCCGCTGCTCACATAATCGATAACCGCAGTCGACACGATCCTGCGGGCAGTATCTTCTGCAATGAAGGGAAGAAATGCGTTCGCGGACACGAATGGGACATTTTCAACCAGACCCGCAACGTGTTGGTAGAGTTCGAAGCGTTGCTCCTCCTCCCTCTCCATTATAATTTCTCTATAAAACTGAGAGAGATCCGAGATCATGTTTTCATCGCTGTAAACGCCGTATCTGACGATCTCGCAAAGCGCAATGTCGTTGAGCAGGGTAAATCCGTCCAATCTCGTCTTGGCATCGTCGGTCATGACGAGGTCCATGAAGCGTTTTGGGTCCGATTGAAAAATCAACGTTTCAGGATCATTGGACATTGACGTTGAACCTCATTTGTCTTTAGCAGGAGGCCCGCGGACTGATCCCGCGGAGCTCAGAAATTGATTTCAACATTGAAGCAGGTTCATATGACAAAAACGGTCATGTCGGTTTGGTGTGAAAAAGTCAGAATTGGCTCGCATGGACATGCCATCAAAGCTATCTCGCTTGAGATAGGCCTGTGCGATGACCTCCGCGCCGTTCGACATTGTGGCGCGTGTCTCAAATAGTATTGCGTCCACGGGCGCATCTCCGATTTCAACGACGTCTTTCCTTCGGCCTTGAGTGGTTCCAGACATGCGCTCTTGTGCGCGTATCCTTTCCTTCGCAATGTCACGAGCATGGGGTCTTCAGGGTCCATGAGAGCCTTGATGTTTTCGTCAGCGAGCCGCCATCTTTCCATATGAGAGGCGAACGCTGATTCCATGTAGGTGATCAGATCGGATGGGACAAAGAAGAGGCTATCGGCGGTAATCTGCATGTATACATATTCCCTGAGTTCGGAAATTCGCGCTGTCCCATTGTATCAATAGTTGATTTTATCGAAACCATTTATCGAAAATATCCTGTGCCTTTGCACCGTAGCGACATAGGCCATACAATCCGTCGTCAGCTCGAATGTCCAAAACGTTGAATTGGCGCGGAACCATCATGGAAAATGAAATTGACGCCTCGCTTTTGTCATTTGATGAGCTCAAGGCTAAACAGCGAAAAATTCGTGAGGCTTTCCCAGGCGATCTTGGCGTGCGCATTCACCGCGCCCTGAGCTGGCTTCAACGGGCCGAGCAATCCGACGATGACGATGATGCCGCATTCATATTTTACTGGATTGCTTTCAATGCCGCCTATGCTCACGAGGAGATCGCATATGTCCCGATCGGTGAGCGCAGCTCATTCGATGAATATTTTGGCAAGCTGATTTCCCTGGATGCCGAACAAATTATCTATGATGCAATTTGGCGAAGATACTCTGGACCGATCCGGTTGTTGCTCGACAATCGTTATGTGTTTCAACCCTTTTGGAAGCATCATAACGACTTAAGAGGCGGTCATGACTGGGAGGCGCAATTTGCCCGAAGTAAGCGCTTGATCAAAAGGTCGCTCCAAAACCGTGATACAAAATCTGTACTGTGCACATTATTCGACAGGCTCTACGTTCTCAGAAACCAGCTGGTTCATGGTGGCGCGACGTGGAACAGCTCGGTCAATCGCGATCAGGTTCGTGACGGCTCCCGCATTTTGGGTTTCTTGGTGCCGTTATTCATCGACCTCATGATGGAGAACCCCGACCTCTCATGGGGGAAACCGTATTATCCGGTCGTGGATTGACAGAACTTTTGGTTTTCTGGATTAGCCAATACTGACCCTATGTCGTTGATTGACCGTCGCTGCCGCTACGGCAACCCCGGCCAGCTCTGGCGATCGTTGTTGACCATATCCCGTAGCGCCTGAGGCTCGAGCACCTCGACGTCGGCTCCCCAGGCATAGAGGTGCCAGCACATCTCCAGGGCACCACCGGCTGTAAAGCGAACGATCAAGGAACCGTCCTGCTGGAGTTCAGTTTCCTGGTCGGGGTGAAACAGAAAATCCTGGGCGTCCACTGCGGCTCTCGGCGAAAACCGCCAGGCGACCTGAAACGGCGCCTCCTGAAACACGCCGAAGGATTGCTGGGAAAAGGCCTCCAGCGAAAATCCCTCGTCCCGCTCAAAATAGTCATCTTGAGGTAGGACCCGCTCGATATTGGGCAGACTGAACAGGCGGTATCCCTGGGCGCCTTTCACCAGGTTGTAGGCGACCAGATAGTGGCGGTGGCCGTAGAGAAAGCCGTATGGGTGCACGATGCGTTTGTTGATGCGCCGTGTGTTTCGATTGCGGTATTGGATTTCTACCTTTCGGCACGCCTTAACCGCATCGCGCAGGTCTTCAATGACCATGGTTCTGGAGCGCGGCTTTGGCCCCGGGCGCATTGCCAGACCCTCGGCTTCCAGAAGCGCATCTAGATCGGTCTCGACCCTGTTGGCCATTGTGGGGCTCATGACCGCGCGCAACTTGGTCAATACGCCTTCCAATGAGGCGGCCTGGTCCGGCAGGTTTTCCCGTTTCAGAAGATCGATGGCGACCTCGATATCGCCAAGCTCATCGGCCGTGAGGCCAACGAGACGGTCCAGGGTGCCTTTGGGGAGGCGCCAGCGTTTCTTTCGCTCGTCGGTCTCGACTTCGTCGGCATGGGGAAATACCTCGAGGACAGCGTCACGCATGCGCATGGCTGTGCGGCGACCGACATCGAACTTATCTTCGATATCGTCGAGTGATAGCCCACCTCTGGCTGCCTGCATTTCTAGGGCGAGCTGCAGCAAGTTATTGGCTTTCTCGTGGCGCATTCCCGCGATCCTCCAATCACAAAAGCAACTTACCACTTTTGCGGGCAGTCGGATAGACGCGCAAATTTTGGCGTGACCGCGTTTGTCACCCCGGCATGCTTTCCTGCCAATATGGAACAGATCGAAATGGAATTTGATCCCTCACTTGGCCCCAAATCGCTCGTGGGTCCGCAACGGTATCGCTTCACCAGAGACGCTCTCGTTGTCGATTTTGAAGGCCGACAGCTTCTTTTTGGGCTTTGGAACCGGTTACATGGGTTTTGGCGCGTGGATAGGACAAGTGGCCAGGTCGAGGAGGCCTTGCCCCATTGGTGGCGGCCGCTGAATGAGCAGGGTGTCTGGTCACTTTCGCCGGATGCGCCGAATTCGCGTGTGGGCTTTGTACCGAAACCCGGAAAAAGCCCGCTGCGCTATGAGGCCAACGCCGCGTTCGTCGCCTATTTCGATGGCATTCCGAAGCGCATCCGCCGCCTTGTCGGCGGGCTCGAGGATTTTCAGTGGTTGGCACTGGACCTGATCTGGCAGGTGCCTGAGTTCGCCGCCTTCCTCGATGACGAAATTCATGAGAAGCGTATTCAATATTTCTTTGCCTGCTGCGCTCTCGCCGGCGTCGTTAGAATGCCACGGACCGAGAGGTGGAAATTTGCCAAATCCATCATGGCGACCAGGCGACCGGAGTTCCTGACACGGCTATCCGGCATCAAATGCACGAAGTCGACCATACGGATCTTATACAAGCTCGGGACAAAGGCTCAAGGAGCGAATTGCTACCAGTTTTTACTGCGAGCGGCCCATGAGCCGGCCGCTGCAAAGGTTTTTGCACACGCACCACGGATCAAGCCAGCAGGTATTGAAGCCTGGCTTGAACTGCCAGAGCCGGCTCGTCTACCAAATCTCCTCGGGTTCATCATTGCCGAGCCAGATATCTTTGAGGATCTGGGCGAGATCGCTCGGCAGATCCCCAAGGATATGCCGGCGATCTGGGATCGGATGGAGCAGTCTCTATCCACAGTCTGCGCCGCGAGCGACATCGCTGAATGGTGTGAGAAGTGGGAAGAGCGGATCCTTGACGAAGTGGACTTTCCAAAGGCGCCATTCGCAGGCTGTGAGCAGCTTCGCCCCCTGAACAGTGGTCAGGAAATGAGGCGCGAGGCCCGTGAGATGCACAATTGCCTCGTCGACATGATCAGCACTGTGTTGAGGGGGCGGGCGTACTTCTACCATTGGGATGGACCGCTGCCCTCAACTGTAATGCTGGAACCTTGTTCAGGCGGCGGCTGGTACGTCAGCGAGATCCTCGGACGTGACAATGCTGTCATCGCCGGACAGTCAGTTCGCCGTATCACGCGGTTGATCGAGCAGCGGCTACGCATGCCATCCCCCAACACACAATCCCCAAACCAACTAGCGCAGGAGGCGCTATTTCCATGCAAACCAATAAAAAACCGGGCCGCGACGCGGCAGGATATGCAAGCTGTACAGGAAACGTCCGCAGGGTCGTGCTTCCAGTCTTGATGGTATTCGGGTTGACGGCCTGTTCAGCTAGTTTGCCGGATTTCTCGACAACGAATATCTCGATGCTTGGCGGCTTCACCAAAGAGGAAGAGAAGGCGGATGCCGGGTACGAAGTCGTTCTGGCCAAGCAGGCCGCCGCCCTCAATCCCAGATCCCCCGTTGAGGCAACGATCCGAGACATCCTCGAGCTGGCAGAGCAGAAGCGCTTCACGGAAGCTCGGAACGTTCTGGCGGAATTAAGAGAGAGCCAACCACGCCGGTCCGACGGATATAGGGCTTCCACCGCAACCATGGCGCTGCTTGCCTTGAAGGCGGGCGATTTCCCAATGTTTCGTAGGCTCGCCAGGCAACTCGATAAATCTCTCGGTGCTCCGCTCCGCGTCGACCCGGGCTACGTCGAGGTGATCTCCCTCTATCGTGCCGCCGTCGGTAAGAGCCTCCCCGTAAATGCTCCGGATGGCATCAAAAAATTGGCCGCCAAGTACTTCGATGGTCCGGCTGTGAAATCACGAAAGGAGACCAACACATGAGCAGATTGACTATTCTTCTAATTGCTCTTGCCATGTCATTGGCCGTCAGCCTCTTCTCGGGCACTGCTGGCGCCAAGCAGACGTCCCTTGATAAGCGGATCTTCGAGGCCTTCGAGAAGATCGACGACCGAACCAGTGCTCACGAGGAAACGGTCACTGACCGTCGCGCCAGGCTCGATGGTTTGACCCTGGAACTGGCCGAAATCCAAAAGCAGATGCAGGATCTCGGCGACGGCGGCGAAAAGGAAACCCTAGCCCAACGCCGGTTGATACAGAGCCGAATGATCAGCACCTCCGCAGAGTACATAAGTGTTGCATATAATCTGGTGGATTCAGCCGCCGGCGTCATATCGGCTAATCTGACCGATCTGGCGGATCTGGCCAATGAGCTCAGAGAAGCGGAACCCGGCAAGGGCCGTGTCGCGGAAATCCGTCAACGCATCGATCATGGTGTGCGGGTTGGCAAATCGGTTCGTATCGCTCTGGGCGAGCTGCGCCGCTGGGCTCATCAGGACCCCACCCTTGCCGCGCGGTTCAACAGTCTGAAAAGGATCGCTGCCTCCCTCGATCGACGGATCTCCGTCGACAAGGCACGGGTCCAGGGGCAGGGCGATGTTGCCAATGGGCGCATCCACGACAAGCGCCTTGAGTCCATCGATCGTTCCATTGATCAGTTGAGCGATATGTACACGGAGGTCGCGGCGGAGAAAGAGGCCATCATTGATCTGCGCGACGAGGTTGCAATGGCGATACAGCTGGGGCGACTGGAGATGACCCGGCAGATCGCCGTGACCGCCATCCCGAGCCTCTCCGCCAAGAACAGCCCGGCCCAGGATCTCACGACGCTTCGTGAAGTGGCGAATGGCATCGCCAAACTAAACGACTCGATCATCGTTGAAACGGGTGCCGCCGAGGCAGCGCCTGGACAGAAAACCAAAGTCACCAGGCTTACGGTCGGTGATTTCACCAACTTCTAGAGGGAGATCCATCATGAACCAGATCAAAAATAGCCTTGGCCCGATCCTGCTTTTGGTGGGCCTGCTTTGCGCCTTGGTGGTGTTTTCGAGCACGGAGCTAAAGGCCGAGGAAGCCTTGCAGAGAAAGATTCATGCGACCATCGAGGCCCGGACCAAGTCATTTTGCGACAAGGTCCTTCCCAGCTGGTTTGCCTCCCGTGGAGGTGTCGATGACCCGACGGTGCGGGCCATGGTTACCGATTGCTACATCGGACAGGCCCGGCTCGGGGTCATGGGCGGGGAGAGCATGCTGGCGGGGATCGCTCTATCAGAGGTGCCAGCGGCGTTGCTCGCCAATGAGTCCGGCATGAAGCTGGATCCGTTTGGGCCCCTGGCCGGACGCAGTCTATGGTCAGAGGGACGGAACTAGGTGTCGGACATGAAGGCCATATCCGGTCCTGGCAGCCGCCCAAAGGTGTTCCTTCGGGAGCTCAACGCCATTGCCGCTGCATTGATCCTGGTGGTCACGACGGTCGTGGTCGTCCGGTGGGCCTTCCCGGATATCTATGCCTCGGGGCCGATGGTGTTTGTGAGGACCTATGTGGGGGCGGCATGGCCATTCTTTGCCGTCGTCGGCATCTGCATCTTCTACGTCATGGGTGCCTGGCTCATGGACCTATTTGGTATGGTCGCGCCCCGGAACTGGACGGGAATTTCAGAGGCCCTGCACTGGGCGACGGAGGCCTGTCCGCTCGTCGGCTTATTGACCACGTTCCTCTCCCTATTGCTGGCCCTTCTGACCTACGGCGAGGCCGGCCCGGGACAACCCGAAACCCAGGCCGCCTTCATCACTCAGTTCGCAATCGCCTTTGGCAGCAGTATTGCCGGCGGAATCCTGGCGCTGATTGCATTTACCTTGCATCGGTTGTTGCCGGAGGAAGATGGCGACGATGCTTAGCACGCGCCTGCATGGACTGTTCGTTGCGCTGGGGCGGCGCCTTTTGGGGCGCGCCCAACCGGTGGGTGAGGTGGTGGGAGAGGCACGGTTGCCCGAGGCAGGGCTTCAAGCAGCGGCAACCCGACGGCGTCGGAAGCCGGCACGCTACCTCGGCCTCCGCCCTCCCACGCTGATGATCGACCTGTTATTCGGCGCCTTGATGCTGTTTGCCTTCCACATGGGCGATCCCAATGCTCGCTCATATCTGCATCATGATGTGACCTTGCCATCATCAACCAAGGTCGCAGACGGAAAAGAGGCCAAGCTGCTGCCGCTGGTGCCGCTGAGAGATGGCGATGCCTGGCTGTACGAACTCATGGATGGCACACAGGTCGATGCCAAAGGCGCCCTTGCCCTCGCAAAGAAAAAGAAGAGCCGACTGGTTCTAATTATTGAAGCCGACACACCCGTGCAGTCCTATCTGGACGCTGAGACGCCTTTCAGAAAACTCGGCGCGCGGATTGGGCTTGCCGTGAAGAAGGAAGGAGACGGTAAATGATCCGTTCATTGTTCTTGATTGCCATTCTCGTGGCCCTTATTGCGATTGCCTTCAAGCGACCCGAGCAGACGGCATTGGAGTTTGCCCAGGAGGTGACCGAAAAGACCCAGGCTACCGTGGCCGCGAAGATGCCGGATTCCCTTAAACCCGAGGCATTGGCGCCCGGCTCGAGGATCGCCCTGGCGCCTCCTCCAGTGAAAAAGCCCAGACCGAAGATCATCGGTAAGATTGAAACAGCCGTCAAAAGGGGCGAGGCGAGGCTGTCTGCTACGAGGAAGTCGGCCACCGAGCCATCGTCTGTGGCTGCTATATCGCCTACCCCGAAATTGGCCCCACCACCGGCCCCGGCAAACCCGCCGGCCGCCCCCTTGATGGAAAGGCTGCTTCTACCCAAGGCCGCGACCAGCATACCGGTCGATATCCCCGCCGTGCCCAGTGCGCCGATCGCAAGGGTGCGGACGGAGCCGTTGGTAGGGATCGAGACGGCGGGGTCGAATATCGCCACCAAACCCCTGAGGTTCAGCGATCCGGGCCTAAACGAGGTGCGCGCGAATCTGGAGAATGCCGCGCGGCTTCTTGCCGGGGTTAAATGACACGGCATTGGCGCAGTTTGGGCTTCGTGCCCCTGGCATTGTTATTGGTCCTGGTTGTCCACGATCTGAGCGTCAACAAACGGGTAATGCCTGTCGACCAGGTTGGCGCGAGATCGATGCCGAAGCCTATCGCTACGGCTCCATCGTCAAAGTCTGCCAAGAGGCTTCTAACCGGCCCGGTTACGGAAATTCCGCTTTATGAAGGCGGAGACCTGCCAGCCCGTCCGGCGGCGAAGAAGAAGGCGGTGAAGCCCATGGCGCGGCGAAAACCGATACCGCCGCCGCGCGAAAGGCCGGTACAGACGAAAGTTTCCGCTAAGAACCCCGCGTCATCCATGGGCCACGCGGGTAGCGAAGGGGCTGTTCGGCCGGTTCTGGTGGCAAGCTATGATGGGATTGGTTTTGCGCGCTATCTCGAGATCGTCGAGAGCGTTGGCCGCTTTTTCGTGCTGTTGAGGTTGGAGGGCGGCACGAAGATCGGCCCACCGGTGTCCCTGGCTCGACGCCAGACCATTCCTTACCGGCAGAGCCCGACGACTGGCCTGGCGACCGAGCGTCCCCATCTTGTCAGCGATCGTGATGTCCGCCGGCGCTTGCGGGAAATGCGTCTGCCGAGACATGCGTTCGAGGATCGGGTCGCCCTTTTGTTCAAGGATGGGTTCGACCGAATGTTATGGGCCGCTGTCGGTGATGCGCTTCACCGACGGAAGTTGACCCTGGGCCAAGTGGAGGAGGTGAAGGGACATTATGTCCTTCGCTCGGGCGCTATTCATCTCGAGTTCGACAACGCGAAGCTAAAAGAAGGCGGCGGCTACGTTTTTCTCAGTGAGGCGATCAGGGTGAAATTGTGAGGAGACGGTGGCGGCATCGATCGTGCACTGCGGTGGCCCGTTTGCTCGTTCTTCTCGTTGCCCTGGCAGCCTGTAATAGAACTCATGTAGCCCCGTATCGAGACCAGGGATCGGCCGACGGCAACACGGTTCCTTATGTGCGAGTCGTCGAGATCGATATTGACCGTCAGTTTTTCAAGGATCGGCCCGAATGTGTGCTCGTTCTACCGATGCCCGCAGCCTCTCAGGCGGTGCCGTTCAGTGAGCTCATGGAAAAGTATCTGGCTTTGCATCTAGGTTTTCGTTTTGGCCGGGTCATCCATGGCGCCGTGCGAGATCGCATGGCGACCCGAGAGGGGCTTGATTTGACTGAACGGGGTGATCGCATTCATTTTCATGAGAAAGAGGCCTGCGGCTACGAAATTGAGTTTCGACTGATCCAGGCGCAGTCGGTCTTTGTCCTCGTCTGGGCGCAGCTGAGCCTGGGCCTCGAAGTTCGTTTGACCCGCGCCCGTGATGGTCGGGTGCTATGGCAGGCAAGGCACACTGCATCTCGTTCTGATGGTGGCATTGCCGTATCGCCGCTAGGTGCCATCACAAGTGCGGTCGAGGCTGCGGCGTTGGCCTCCGATGGGGAACAGGTCGTCTCGTTGATAGCAGATGTGACACGGAGAATTGCCGCGACACTGCCTCGGCGCAACCAGGGATACAAAGCCTATTGCGCTGGCAAACCTGCCCCGTTTGTACGCCTATGTGGAGATCAGACAGCGGGAATGAAAGGAGATCATGCAACGCGAAACGCCGTTTGCACGCGTCGGCTGAGGCGCCAGACCAATGACAATGCGACGAAGGAGAAGGGCATGGCCATCTACCGGGTGATCTATCACGATCAGGGCGAGCCCTGGTATGGACTGCATGAAGTGAAATTTGGTGACGACGGCCAAGTTACATGGTGGAACCGGGAGCCTGCTGGATTCAAAGGTGATGCTTTGGATGGACAGGATGGCCTGGCGCAGGTCCTTCTCGCTGCAGCCGGAGACGCGGCGCGTTGGCCCGCCCTAAATGGGTCTGAACTGCCGGGTTAGGGGAACGGGCCTGCAAGACGCCAAGAATGGTTTTCT
>Ga0233430_1004305_pt1 | contig 13296 bp, 8 predicted proteins | sample SI_118_April2016_2_FD_179883 | JGI IMG/M metagenome (GOLD analysis project Ga0233430, IMG submission 179883) | Seawater microbial communities from Saanich Inlet, British Columbia, Canada - SI_118_April2016_150_MG | ecosystem: Environmental > Aquatic > Marine > Inlet | place: Canada: British... | reverse complement strand
CAATTTCCGGATCGTTTATCTTCATAAGATTAGCGCGTGATTTGGAATGAAATACCATTCCAACCAAGCTTGGGTCATTGTTGGCTTGGTAGTTATGCCACCAGAAGTCAAACTTTCCAGAAAACACGGCACGTCCCCACTTTGGACCACGTCCACCGGGCTTAACAGTCACTTCAAAGCCAGCTTCTTTCCAATAAGCCTGATACGCCTCACCAACCCGGATCAGATCACGCAAGGCAACAATGTTAAGTGTCATTTTAACCGGCTTACCATATTCCTTTAGCAAGGCTTTGGCTTTTGCAACATTGTATTCTGGGTATTTAATGCCTTTGCAAGCCCACGGATGATTATCTGAATACATATTTGTCGGTGCTTTTTCGGGAACTTTTGTAATAACAGAACCAATGAGATCGCGATCAAGCGCATGAACCAGCGCTTTGCGAACCCTTATATCATCAAAGGGTGGCTTGCTTTGATTGAACGCGATACCGAGACCCGCAAAGAAACTTGGACCTGTAACATGTCTCAGGCTCTTATCCTTTTTAGCACGAATCGCCAATGCAGGCGGCAGCCAAAGGAAGTCCATCTGACCAGCTTGCAATGCCTGCATTCGACTAAGTTGTTGGTTGATGATCTGCAAATTGATTTCATCAACGTGCTGATTGGCTTTGTCCCAATAATTCGGGTTCTTTTCCAAGACAATACTACTGGAGCGACGCCATTTTTTCAGCATATACGGGCCGGCACCAACGGTGTTGTTGTTGAACGTCTTCTTGCCCTTATTGGCATCGAGATAACTTTTCGGACGCACCCACCACACGAGATCATTGAGCGTCATAATAGTTTTCCAGCCTGGGCTTGGCTCAGTGAAAACAAAATCAATTACATATTTACTCGGTGCTTCGACATGATCAAGACGCGGACCAAGCGAGCCCCGGAAACGATTGCCGAATTTTTTGTTATTTAGCAGGCGGTCGAAATGAGCCTTATAATCGGCTGATGTCATCTCCTCGCCATTCGAGTACTTCACGCCCTGGCGAAGTGTAACGCGCCAACGTTTAAAATCGTCGCTCGCTTCGGCTTTAAGACCGGTCCGCGGAACGATTTTAAATGTCTCAGGATCCATATCAAAGAGATTTTCATGGATTGCCTGCATCACGAACGCCCGCTGGCGACCGGTGATCGGTATCTTCAAGCTATCGAAGCCACCAATATCGGCAATAATGGCAATACGTAACTTACCGCCCTTCTTTGGTGCAGCATCGGCTGGTGCAACACCTGTCAAAGCTAAGCCCGCCACCAACGCCGTGGCGGCAACCAAGCCTTTTTTAAATAATCGATTTTTCATTTATTCCTCCCATTAGGTGATTTTTAAATTTTTAAATTTATCGTTGAATAATAGTTATTTTGCCTCGCCAGGTCCAGGTGGTCCGCCTGGCTCCAGCCCCAAAATTGCTCGCCCGTACACTGTAGCGTTAATATCCCAGTTCAGGAAGACCTGAGCGCAACCGGCATGGACGTCTCTAAACTGACGTTGAAGATTACCTTCTGTAAACAAGCCGCCGGCCCCAGCCGCATAAAACAAGCGATCGACAGAAGCCGCTGCAAAACGTGGGCAATAAGCCATGTCGCGCCGATTGCGATGATGCATTTCTTCAGGGATATCGTCTTGCTCTCTCAAGATGGCGAGAGATTCTTGAATATCTTTGAGCACAATCATGCGTGCGGCATGATATTCCGCCGCCGATTCAGCGACCCGCAACTGCATGCTTTGGAAATCAGCCACACCCTGGCCAAAGCAGGAATGGCGTTCTTTCATTTGTTCGGTAAAGGCCTGCAAGACGCCGCCCGCAATACCGACCGAAACCGACGTCAGTGTGAACGGCTTGGTTGATTGCTGCGACAAACGGTAAGTTGCAGGGTTTTCAACACCCGCCTTTTTGCCGCCCCATTCTGGACCGAAAGGTGGCGACCGCAGATGTTTATTCGGAATAAACACATCTTTGAATTCTACGTCCTTACTACCGGATCCGGCCAGCCCCGCGACATGCCACGAGTCATCAATAATCGTTGCGTGTTCTTTAGGGACGATAATACCTCGCCGTTGTCCTGTGCCCTTCTCGAATCCGCCGCACATCCACCAACTGGCATGATCGCAGCCACTTGAAAATTGCAGCCGGGCATTGAAAATATAACCGCCGTCGACAGGCTCAAGTTCGGCATTTTGACTGTTTCCGGAAGAAAGCAAGACGTCCGGGTCTTCTGCCCAAAGTTCATCAAGCACTTCGGCGGATGAATTTGTCAGGGTGTAATTATGCTCACCCAATACGGCGAGGTTCCAAGCGCTTGAGCCACAGCCATGGGCGACTTCCATGATGACTTCGCAAAGCACATCATAATCCATCTCATAGCCGCCATATTTTTTCGGCAGGCCTATCTTAAAAAACCCAGCTTGTTTGAAATCTTCGTATGTTTCATCCGGCAGGCGGCGCATTTCTTCGCATTTGGGAGCGCGTTCTATAAGCGTTGGCACCATAGCACGGGCGCGCGCTAGTAAATCGTCGCGTGTGGGAGTATCAGTACTCATGTTATTTGGATTCTCTTCCCCGGATACGAAGACATTGCTGTCCATTTATGTTTCCCATTTTAACTGCCATAAAAAAACCTTGCCAGAGACGTTAAAGCCCCGGCAAGGTTTGTGGGCATACTCCCCCCATAGAGAGCGTCAACTTACAGAGTCTTTTCCCCAGGATGTTGGACCTAAAATAAATTTAAGGGACCAAATGTTCCCACTAGTGTTTGACCTCAATGGTACTAACAAGGAGCATTCTATGAAGCCCAGCAGGTCTTGTAACATACTTATTACGCCTGAGTTATACCTCTATGGTATAGCTAACAAACCCTTGATTTCTGGGATTTTTTACTGATTATCTCCAAAATTAGTATGTTTTTATGTGAGAAACTATTGCTGTTATGCCTATTCTTCGTATATGAGTGGGCTTCATGTTTAAATTTTGCACGTTACGTCACAAATAAATTAGCGGGAGCTTCTATTGGACACGGTTATGCCGCATCTACAACTCAAGCAGCTTCGCCAACTCATTATGGTTGCCGAGAAAGGCAGCATTCGCCAAGCCGCTGAAGCCTTGTCCATTGCCCAGCCCGCTCTATCACGCAGCATCCGCTCAATTGAAGAGAGCCTACAAGTTAAGTTGATGAACCGGGGTCCGAGAGGAATTGAACTCACCGAATACGGTAAAACTCTCGTCAGCTACGGCAAGATTATCGAAGCCAACCTCCGTTTCGCTTCAGAAGAAATTGACGAATTGCGCGGATCAAAAGAAGGACATGTAAATTTAGGTATCGGCCCCTTTGAAGGTTTCACCATCGCGCACATCGCCATCGATCGCCTACTCGAGCGACGCCCTGACGCCGAGATTTCCGTAATTGAGGGGGATTTCGATGTTTTATCGGCAAAACTACTGGTTGGTGAAATTGATATTATGCTGGGCCCCTCTCAACTCAACAATTCAACACCTGGCTTGAATACAGAAATTCTAGCTGAATCCCGTCCGGTTCTTGTCGTAAGAGCGGAGCATCCTTTTGCCAATCTCAATCAGGTTTCGTTAAAAAAACTATCCGAGGCAGGTTGGATATTACCTCCATCTGACGCCCGCGCGCGACCGAGGCTCAATAATGTTTTTATTCGCCACGGCTTAGTACCGCCCAAAGGCCCGATCGAAATGGCACCGGGTGCCGCTGCCATTGCCCTATTAAGACGCCGCGATCTTATTGGCATGCTGTCGCGTCAGCAAATTGGACACGAGTTACAGGAAGGCTCAATGAAAGTCTTACCGATCGACAATGATGATTTCGTTTTGCCGATGCAATTAACAACCCGGGAATTTGGCAAATTGGCTCCGGCATGCCGCGATATGATTTCTGAAATTAAAGCCGTTTGTCTTGAAGTTGCCGATACGCTTTAGAGTCTTTACGCGATCACGTAGCCGCTTGTGCCATCGGATTGCATTTTGACTGTCGCTGTCAGTGAGGTGCGGAACCAGCCATCTGCGGTTCTGACCATAGAATTGGTTTTTTGATCCGCCAAATAACCGGCAAAGAGAGAGGGGCCACGCAATTGTAGCTCGCCCGTTCCACCATCCTCTTGCACACTTCCATCCGCGCCAAAAATTCGAATTTCAATTCCCTCAACCGCTTTTACAATTTCCTGTCCAGCTTCGCCAATCAGGGCGATAAGCGTCTCATTTAGCCCCCATAATTTGACGTTACCAATTTCAATCCAGTCTCCTTCCCTGCCGACGACGCGATGAGAACCCTCTTCGGAGCCAAGGGAGACAGCCGCACCCGCGGCCAGTATCGTGTGAATGAGAAGCAAGCATTTGGCATCGGCGGGCAAATTCGTCAAATCGATCTGGTCTCCTGGTGAGAAACTCAGGAGGGGCAATAATTGACGGGATGACGCGACTAAATTTTGATGAGTGAGTATCCCGATCAGGGGCTCTGCTTGATCGTTTGTCTCTGCGGTTAGAAGAATTGGATCGGCAGCAACTTTCTCATAAGGCAAACGAGCCGAGGGTTCCGTCTTTGCCAATTCGTTATAGCTCATCGCGCCCGCCGGCACGTCACCCACCGCAATAACCAGTTTCAAATGCACCAATTCCTGCTGCAATAACTGGATTTCAGCGAGTAAGTCCTGCGTCGCTTCGCAAATAATCGCCGAAGCTTTGACCCGCAGCAGGAACTCAGCTATTTCAAGCCCACCCCTTGATGAGTCCAGCGGCATAAACACAGCGCCTAATTCGGACGTCGCCAAATAACTTACGATGAGATTTTCACCCACCGGCAAATAGGCCGCGACAACATCACCTCGCGCCACGCCCTGTTCACGCAACCCTGCTGCCAAACAGTCGGCAGATTTACGAAGCTCGCCAAAGCTCGTGCCCCGCTCTGGCACAACAATGGCAGACTTATCAGGGTCGATGGTCGCTAATAGATCGCCCAGCACTTCGTCGTTCCAATCGCCCGCCTCGATATATTTTTTTACTTCCGAGGGTGTGAAATGCATCGCTTGGCGAAGGGCAACAGCATCATCGCTGATGATAAATTTCTCCTCCGGATCTTGATAGCGACCCTCCCGGTAGCGCAAGCCGCCGCCGAGCCGAAACAATTTTCGGTATTGATTGAGCCGAAAAACCCGGCGCTCGGTTATGTTACGGATGAAGGTGACTTGTTCGATGGCAAGACCAGTTTTGCCAGCAATTTCAGGATCGGTGAGGCCGGTAGCTTCTCGTTGTTCCAACCAAGCCGCGTGGTCCAACAGGCGGATCGGATCGCCGCGGCGCACTTGTTTGTTAAGGCTGAGATCAAAAATGAGTTCGCCATAGGTTTCGACCATATGCTCGGAGACACCATAAGGCATGTCAGGCCTCCCCTTTTTCGGCAGCCTGTCTGGCAGCGCTGCGGCGGATCGGGTCAACACCGTCGCTTTGAGTGGCGATTGGACAAACCCGCATGCATTCAAAACACTGTGCATTGGTATCAACGCCAGCCGTTGCTTTATAGAAAAAAGACTGAGCTTCGGCCCCATAAAGCAGCTCTTCGCGCTCTAATTGATCATCGGCCTCAATGGCGCGTTCCATTATGGTCGGCATGTTTTCATATTGCTGGCAAAGCTCAGCGCAGCGGTACATATCAAAGCGCATTTCCGCAACGCTATCATCCTCGTTCAAATCACCGCTCAAACACTGAACCGGACAGAATTTCTGGCACGGAGTCTGGCCAGACTCCCGGTAGAGCTTGACGCAAGAAGGTGCCGGACAAGGATTTTCGGTCATCGGACTATCTGGCGGCAAGGGCATCTCGGTATAGACCGAGCCGTAATAGGCCATACCAAATTCAGGATGCAGCAGTATATCGCCCGCCAAAGATCTGGCCCCAATCCCAGCCAATTCAGCATGAAGCTTGAGGCTTTGCATCGGCATACGCGCGCCAAATTCGGGATCGACATGGGGCGGGCAATAAATCGAGCGATAGCCGTAATGGGATTCGATATGGAAAGACAGACCGACCGCGACCCGGTAAATTCGCCCGACATTGGCGCCCACCGAGGTCATGACTTTGGCCGGCGCCCGCCAGGTTCCTTGGGTTGGGCCGGTGACAGCGATTGAAATAACAGAGGCAACTTTTGGCAACAGCGCCGACGGGCCATTGCCATCCGGTGAAAACTTCTCGACCATCGCCGCATCGGCGATACCAAAATCAGCGGCACCCCGCTTTAGAGCGTATTCTTTGAGGTCCTGCTTGGCTTGATCGAAATCTGGGGTATCCGTCGCCATAATTTTCAACGCTAATTAGTTTAGGGCTGAATTATTTAACGTTGAAAAATCTAATATAGCAAGCGACAGCTACCAACGCACCATGCCAGGATCAAGGCCGAGCGCTACTTGCCCGTAGGTCGTGCCATTTACATCCCAGTTAAGCGCAAGCTGCGCTGCACCGGCGTGAACATCTCTGAAGCAGCGTTGTAGATCGCCGGATAGTAGCAAGCCCCCCGCTCCGGCGGCATAGAAGATCCGATCAATCGCGCGCGTCGCCAAGACCGGTGCATAAGCCATATCGCGTTTGTTGCGTGTCATCATGTCCCGCGGCAGTTTTTTATTATCTTGCAGGTAATCCTGAGATTCCCTGAGATCATCCAGAATAATGCGCCGCGCCATATCTAGCTCGGCAGCTGATTCTGCAATTCGTAATTGAAGACTTTGAAACTCAGCTATCTTGGCGCCAAAGCGAGACATCCGGGTTTTGAGAGACTCAACAAACTGATCCAGTCCGCCTTGTGCCACACCGACAGAGACCGCAGCCAGGTCAAACGGATTAACCGACCATTGCGGCAATCTGAAAATTACATTGTCTTTTGCCCTGACGCCCGGTTGCGGAATAATGTAGGTACGGTACTCAGGGATAAAAACATCGTTCAGCAAATAGTCTTTACTGCCTGTCCCCGCCAAGCCGACCACAAACCAATTGTCATCCAACTCTCGGTCTGAGGCCGGAAAAGCGATTTGGCGGCGCTCTTTGGTGTCTTTAACTTTGGCACCGGTAATATGCCAGCCGGCATGATCGCAGCCGCTCGAATAATTGAACCGACCACTGAGCCGGAACCCACCGTCGACTGGCTCAAGCTCGGCTTGCCCGCTATTGCCGGAAGAAATGAAAGTGTTGGGATCAGTGCCCCAGACTTCCGCTTGAATTTCTAGCGGATAATTACCCATACGATTGGCGTGTTCGGCATAGACCGAATACACCCAGGCCGTTGAGCCACAGCCTTGGGCGAGTTCCATAACAATCTCACAGAACACATCCCAGCCAAGCTCATAGCCGCCATATTGTGCAGGCTTGCAGACATCAACGAGGCGGGTTGATTTAAGATCGGCAATTGTTGCCTCAGGAATGCGGCGCAGCTTTTCGCATTCGTTTGCCCGCTCTTTTAAAACCGGGACAAGCGCTTGCGCCCGCTCTAAAAGCTCTTCACGCATGGTTCGGCCTACCAACGCACCGGCGCAGGATCGAGCCCCAGAGCAACCTTACCGTAGGTCGTGCCGTTAATATCCCAATTGAGCGCGATCTGTTTATTGCCGGCATGAACATCACGGAAAGAACGCTGAATATCTTCACTGAGAAGCAAGCCCCCTGCCCCGGCAGCATAGAAAATACGATCCACTGCACGTGTTGCCAAAAGCGGGCAATAAGCCATATCACGTTTGTTGCGCGCCATCATTTCGATCGGCATTTGATCATTGTCTTCGAGGAACGCCATGGTTTCTTTGAGGTCACTCAACATAATTTTCTTCGCGGCATCCACCTCGGCAGACGATTCTGCGAGACGCAATTGTATGCTTTGAAACTCAGCGACTTTGCTGCCAAATCGCGATGAGCGCTCTTTCATGCTCGCAATAAAACCATCGATCGCCCCTTGCGCAATACCAATCGTTACCGCAACCAGGCTAAAGGGATTGACCGACCATTGCGGAATTCTGAAGATCGCCGCTTTATCGAATAACGGACCGCGCTCTGGAATAGGGATGGTTCGGTGATCCGGAATAAAGACACTTTCCATTTTGATGTCTTTACTACCCGTGCCGGCCAAGCCAACAACGTGCCAGTTATCAATAATCTCGCATTCAGATTGCGGCACTAAAATTTTCAGCGGGTTGCCGCCAATGGCCATGCCAGTCAGATGCCAATCCGCATAGTCGCAGCCACTGGAATAATTGAGCTGCCCGGTAATTTTCCAACCGCCATCAACGCGCTCCATATCGGCGGCAGGTGAATTGCCGGAGGCAATCAGCGTATCTGGATTTTCTCCCCAAATGTCTTTTTGAGCTTCAAGCGGATAAGTTCCGGCCGTCTGATTGTGTTCGGCTAAAACCGAATAGACCCAGGCGCTGGAGCCACAGCCTCGACCAAGTTCATAGGCGATTTCGCACAATACATCCCAGCCATATTCGTAACCACCGAAGTCTTTTGGTTTGCAGACATTGAGGATATCCGCCGCCAGATAGCTTTTATAGTTCTCTTCCGGCATTTTGCGCCCGGCCTCACAGGCCACCGCATTTTTACGCAGCTGAGCCGTCAGCCCCCGTGCCCGCTCAACGAGTTCTTCCGGCGTCGGCTTTTCGGTTACGTCATTCATAATTTTATACTTCTCCAAATTTTGCGCATCATAGGGAGGGATTTTCCAATACAGAAGTGCCAAGCCGTATCAGGTGATGCCACCAGAGTATATTCAATATTCATAAATAAAAAGGCGGCGAGTGAACGTCACCCACCGCCTTAGAATTAGACCAGAAAAAATTAAAACTTATTTTTTCTTTTTACCAAAGCCCATAGCGCTCTGAGCAAGTGCTAACACATCTGGTTTTGCCGCCTGGATACGCTTGATCAAACCTTCGAGCTGTTGACCGCTCATAGGGTTAACCGGCATTTTGGCTTTTTTCATATCAGCTAAGAACGCTGCATCCTTCATCGTAGCCTGGAAGGCTTTGCGCAAAGTTACCAAACGAGCTGCTGGCACACCTTGCGGGATGAAGTAAGAACGACCGAATGTCGAACCAATAGCAACCAACTCGAACACACCTTTTTCAGTTGGTGTTTTTGCCAGCTCCAGGAAGGTCGGAACATTTGGCAGCATCGGATCACGTTTCAAGCCATCTTGAATAATCGCTTTCAGCTTCTTGTCTTTGATGTAATGCGGTGCACGGGTGACCACACTCAACCAAGATGCGCCACGTGCATGGGTCTCACCTTGCTCCATGCCCTGGTTCATCCCACCGATGCCTTTATAGCCGGTGATCATTTTGAACTTGGTGCCAAAGAATTTATTCAGCAGTGATGGATAAACATAAGTCGGTGAAGATTTACCCGTCGCACTGACGCGCACTTCAACCTTCTTGGCTTCTTCCAAAGATTGCGCCGGTGATTTGTGCCAAAGAGCTACCATGTTCATGATCGGGGAAACGTTACCGATCCAGCCCCATTTGGTCGCATCATAGCGGCCTTTACCTGGACGGAGGAACTGACTAACTGGGATGGTTTGCTGAGTTATGCCAATGACCGTACCGTCTTTAGGCACAGCATTGTTCATAAAGTTGGCGGCAACCATACCGCCACTGGCACCACCTTTGATCGACAACACGATCTTTGGATTGCCAGGAATATGTTTGCCCATGTGAATGGCCAGGATACGAGAATATGCCGCATACGTACCACGGTTACTCGCGCCGACCACCAAAGTCATTTGTTTGCCGGCGTAGAAGCCTTGAGCATTAGCAGGTGCGTCCAATGAGAACGTCGCCGCCACACCTAAAGCCAGAATGCTAAGTGAAGTTTTGATTTTCATAATAATCTCCCCAATGTGAAAAAGTCTTTGTTGTTGTTAAACTCATGTTACGTCAAAAGTATGGCAAATTGAAAACATTTTCCTTAGATTTCGAATGGTTAGTTAGAAAAAGTTAAAGTCCGGGAACGTTCTCAAAATTGAAAAAGTGTCACCCAGTACCGATTGTGGCCATGGTACATGGAGTACCTGGTGAAACAACATATAAGCCAGCAACCACAGCGGCACGGCCACAGAAAGTGCCATCGTCCAACTCTCTTTGCCATGCCACCGAATATAACTGACGATAAAGATAAACATCGCCGGCATCAGACCGATCACCATGGCACTGACAAGAAAGCCAATACACCAGGCAAAATAGGCAAAACCGCGCAATCTGATATCGTTGACGGTAAGATCACCAAAATCCGTTGTCAGGTCAAAATGCTGCACTTCGACTTCGTCAATGGCCGCATCGTCCTGATGCTGAACCTTATCTCGTACCGTGCGGCCTTTGATCGCAGCGATATATTCCGGGCTGACAAAAACATGCACGAACAACAGCAACCCTGCAAAAACAATTCCGCCTGTGCCAATCGATTGCGGCATGATGCGCGAGCGCATTTCGTCCCACTCGGTAGCGCCAGATACTGCCAAAGCAAATAATACCATTACGCCAAGTGTCAAAAACAGATCAGTGTTCAATTTGCTTATTTGGAAAGTTAGTTTGAACGGCACACGTTCTTTGCCACGTCGTTCCTTTGAGAAATAATAGCGCAAGATCGGTCGCAACAATCCGTAGAGCGTTATTGCAATTATGATCATCGTGATCGGACGCGTAAGCCAGCTCCAGCCATAGACATTGGCCGAGATAAACATATAACGCTCGATCAACTCACCCAGCACAAAACCCAAAATTAGCGGCGGGCGTGGCCAACGTAGGCGTTTCATCGCAAAGCCGACACAGCCGAAGGCAAGAAGCGTATAAATATCACCCCAGGCATGTTTGCCTTGGAAGGCTCCGAGATAAATCACCGCTAAAATAATCGGCGCTAAAATGCCAATACGAACCATTGCCACCTTGGCAAACTGATTAGCAAACATGAAACAAATGCCCGCGCCAAGAATATTCGCAATCGCAACACTCCAGACCAGGGTATAGGTTACATCCAAATTCTTCGACAACATATCGGGGCCCGGTACGAGCCCGTGTATAACAAAGGCACCGAGAATAAGCGCCATTGAGGCTGTGCCCGGCACTCCAAACGCAATTGTCGGCACCAAAGAGCCACCTTCCTTCGCGTTATTAGAGGATTCCGATGCAATCACACCTCTGACATCGCCTTTACCAAAAGTCTCCGCAGCCCCCTTCTCGGTTCTCGCGGCGTGGCCGTACGCCACCCAATCCAGGATCGGCGCACCAATTCCCGGTACAGCACCTAACCCTGCTCCAATGAAGGAACAGCGCAGCACGAGGAACCAATGCTTGAAAACATCTTTGATGCCCTGCCACTGTGAACGCCGGGTCACCTCGGCAATTTCCCCGCTTTGCTGAATGGCTGAGCGTTGAATAACCATATCGGCGATCTCAGGAATGGCGAATAGACCGAGCGCAATCGGCACAATCGGGAAGCCGTCATATAGATAAAGCGACTCAAAAGTCCAGCGCAACTCACCGCTGGTATCCTCACCGACAGCTGCAATGATGAGGCCCAAACAAACCGCAACCAATCCTTTGAGAGGGGAACCGCCAGCCAAAACAGCGGCGAGCGACAGGCCGAACAAACAGATCGCCAGCAATTCAGGTGAGGCAATGGCCAACATGATAGGCCTGAGAACAGGAATACTAACACCCAGCAAGACAGCACCAAACAAGCCGCCCATAACGGAGGCTGTAAAGGCTGCACCGAAAGCGCGCCCTGCTTCACCTTTTCTGGCCATTGGAAAACCATCTAAGATCGTCGCCGCTGAGGCGACGGTTCCGGGCACACCAAACAAGACAGCAGGAATGGTATCACTGGTCGCCGAGACGGCTGACAGCCCCATCAAGAAGGCCAACGCAGTGTAGGGATCCATAGAAAATGTAAATGGCAGGAGAAGCGATAAGCCAACAAGGCCGCCAAGGCCCGGAATAACGCCCAAGATCAAGCCAATGATAACGCCAAGGCCTAAAAAACCTAGTCGGAGCGGATCGGCCAATGTCACAGCAGCCTTAACCGCCATGTCCAGCATACTAACGTCCATTAAAACCTATTCCCCCTGCTTACCCTGCTCAGAATTAATTCCGATGCATTTCTTGCGAACATTCATTCACTCTTATATTGAATTTAAGCCTATTTATTCCTTAGCTGCAACAAAAACGCCGGATTGATTTCTCAACCCGGCGTGATTGTTAAAACTATTTGGCTTAGAAGGAGACAGATATACCCGCCAAAGCTCCCCAACCATCATTGTTGGCCGAGTCGGCGCTCGATTCATCTTCCCAAGTAGCTCTAAACACATTACCCAACAGATCGACACCTGGCCCTAAACTATAAGAAGCACCAAGGAAAATCTGAGTTGCTGCATCATCACCCGGCGTAGACGTCGCCAATGGCGCAGATACGCTAAGATAGTTAATGCCGACCGCCCACGGACCGGAGGAATAAGTTATGCCCGCATCAAAAGACGTTTCTTCCGGGCTACTTGATGTGCCGGCAACCAAACTATCCAACTCTGACGTATCCCGATACGATCCACCGACTACGACATTTCCAAAGCCAAGATTGATGCCTGCACGCCATCCCTTGCTTGATGATGCCACCTCGCCATGTATCTCAGAATAACTAACGTCGGCACTGACATCGACACCACCGAGTTTGGAAAGATAGCCAAGCGCAATATTATACTCCTGGGTATCGGTTCCAGCGGTGCCGCCAACAGCCGGCATTGTGTCTGCCTCAGAATTTGATGGTGTCAGTGACGCACCCACTTGGAAGCCTGAAAAGACCGGCGTGTAATAAGCGATTTTCATATCGTCGCTTGTGCCAAGCAATGTATCTGTGCCAACCGAAACACTGGAAGGCTTTATAATTACATTACTTGCATCACCATCGTTAGATGACGTTATACCGACACTCGGTGCCATAGTTGCCATTACATTTGCCGCATTTGACGTTTGGCCACCACCGGCGGTGGACTGATCTGTCTCTAACTGAATAATCACATCGACGGTAATGCCGTTATCTAATTTAGTACTGCCCTTTAAATGGACTTCCGAATTATTCCAAATACTAAAAGCATCATAACCGGTGCGACTGGTCGAACTCGCTGTCGATTCATAACTCGCATCTTGTTTTCCAAAGGCTAGAACAGACTTGAAGGAACCACTGATTCCGAGGGACATTTTCTTAGCTTTTTCG
>Ga0233430_1004301_pt1 | contig 13305 bp, 9 predicted proteins | sample SI_118_April2016_2_FD_179883 | JGI IMG/M metagenome (GOLD analysis project Ga0233430, IMG submission 179883) | Seawater microbial communities from Saanich Inlet, British Columbia, Canada - SI_118_April2016_150_MG | ecosystem: Environmental > Aquatic > Marine > Inlet | place: Canada: British... | reverse complement strand
TGTGTCTTCAGATACCTTAATTAAATATCCCTCATGCCTTTCCCAGAACGGTATGTTATTAAAACCAAACTCTGGGGAATAGAAACGACCTTCAGAGTCCTTAACTCTTTGGAGGACTCTCGCTTGAACCAGATCCTCCATAATAAACAAAATGTCAAAAATAAAATTGAGATTATGAGATACCATATTCCAACCTGAATCCAGCGGAATAATTAATTCTGCCATTTCAGGCCACATTTCCTGAAGAGCTGCTAATCCATCAGGTATCCCCCATCCAACTAATGTATCCGGTTCTTCACTGTTGTTACTTGTGGATCTTAATAAATCCCTTAATGATTCCGGATTCAACAGCGGATTGGCTTCTAATAGTAATGCACATAAACCTGCAATTGCCGGAGCTGAAAATGATGTCCCTGCGCCTGCACCATATATATCGTCACCCCTTGAAGATGCGTATCTAACAGAAACGCCAATTGTTGTAAAATCAGGTTTTGTTCTCTCATCAAATGTAGGACCTTTTGAGGAGAAAGTAGCATAGGAACTATCCTGATTTGTTGCTCCAGCTGCATATCCGCCGAAAGCATCAGCAGGAGCTCCCATTTTGTTGCCGGGATAGTTATTTCGGCCTTGATTCCCCATCGAAATAACTACGATCATTCCAACTTCTGTTGCACGCTGGGTAGCCAGTGAAGATACTGAATTTTCACCATTTAAATCTTCGTAATCATACCAATCTATATATGACAGAGATGAGTTTACAACCTCAACTCCCAATTCGTCCATCCATTCAATTGCCGCAACCCAATGGTCTTCTTCAATCTCCCTCTCCCATTCAGTATTTTCAGTCTTTGCAAGGACGAAGGTTGCGCCGTATGCCGGACCAATCATCGATCCAGGATCATACCCACCAATAATCGAAAGTGTTCGTGTCCCATGATTGCCAATGCCCATATCATCCTCATCGCCAACATTTCCATCATCATTGACAAAATCCCAAACTGCGAGAATATCCCTATCCTCCAAACATGTATGATCGAGGTTATTATACCCGGTGTCCAACATTCCTATCAAGATTCCTCTTCCAGAATAGCCACGATCATGAAGTTCGGGAACATTCATAAACTCATTTTGACGTAGGCTGCCACCATAATCCAAATTCCAATCACGACGAGGATTCTGTTCTGGGGGAGGGTTATCTTCCTGAATGCCAATATCAGGTTGTCGAATAAAACTTTTTACAGCATTTATTCGGCTCACAAATTGAAATTGCATCAATCTGTTGTATGCGTCCTGAGTAAGATCTGCGCTAACTGCGTTTAGCCATCGGCTCTGATGCCGAATTTCTACACCATCTATTTTGGAAAGCTGTAATATATACTCAGGATTAACAGGAACATCTTTGAGATCTGTAAGGTGCCCCATTCCCCTTCTCTGTCGGCGTTCTTTCGCTTTCGGGGATAACTTCTCGGCTGCTTGTTCAACAGCAGCACTAATTTCTTCCGCATCATGTACCCCTTTATCCCTGAGATAAACCCAATAGGGGCTTGCATCAATAACACCAGCAAAAACGCAATCGGTGCCAAATGAAACAAAAAAAATGATCAGAATTGCAATAGAGCATATCCTGAAATAGTTTTTAGCTAAACTGTTGAATATCTGCATGATCTCACCATTTTAAATCGCTGAATCCATCAGCGTGGGAGGAATCTCATTTTTCGTTGTCGCATTTCATTTGAGAGCCTGTACGATCCTCCATCGAGGCAGACAACATCAACTCCCCTTTTTACTACTTCAAGTGCAATTTTGCGAGCATTAGATCCATAAAGGCTTATAAGATAAACAGGTTCATTCCTGTTTAGGGTATCAGCTATATAGAACATATCACCGAGGTTAATACTTTTCATCCCTGGGATATCCACAAAATAGTTTGGGTCTTCAGAAAGTGCATCATGAAGAAAGTACATATTCAAATCAGCACCACTATTAAGGCTATTGACTAATTCCTCAGGTGAAATTGATGTCACTTTTCCGCGTGTCGGATGATCCACTTTCTGAGGAAGTTGGGAATCAGATTGTTCCTGTTTACCACAACCTGAAATAAAGACTATCATGACCATTATTACAATGATCCTCGTCACCATGATCATAAATCTTCTGTCCTTTTATATTAATGAGTTAGTGATGGTTTTCGATTAGCACTCTTCAGAGACTGAAGCTTCAGTTATCCTGTTCAGCATTTCATTGATCAAATCTTGAGCTCGCTTCTCATTGTGAGATTCAGAGAATACTCTCAAAATCGGTTCAGTATTTGATGGTCGAACCTGAACCCAACCGTCGTCATAGACAACTTTCAAACCATCAATTTTAGATATCTGATCGTGTGGGTAGAGCCTTGTAATCCTATCTACGAGTTCCTTCGGATCTTCTGAACCAACAGGAACACTTGTTTTTAAAATCTTATAAGCAGGAAGATCCCGAACAACCTCAGAAACCTTCTTCTTTCGTGATGCGAGCAGATTCAATACTAATGCCATCCCAACTCCAGCATCCCGTACTAAATGCACTTCTGGGAATATCACTCCACCACTGCCCTCCCCACCAATAACAGCACCAATTTCATTCATTCTCGAGCAAACATTAGCTTCACCAACTCGTGTTCGGTGTACTTCACAGTTTGCCTCACCTGCAATGTCATCAATGACCTGTGAGGTTAAACTGTTAACAACAACTGAACCCGAATTGTTTGCAACTACCATCTTAACAGCCAGTGCAAGCGTCAATTCTTCCCCAATTGGGTTACCTTTTTCGTCAACAATAGCTAATCGGTCTCCATCGGGATCAACGGCAAATCCGACAACACATTTTTCTTTAACAACAGTTTCACCGAGTTGCTTAAGGTTTTCAGGGAGTGGTTCAGGTGGATGCGGGAAAAGTCCAGAGCCGTCAACATTAATTCCAACAACTTCGCATCCCAATGCTTCCAACAGATCAGGGTACACTTGACTACCGGCACTGTTAACACAATCCAGGGCTACTCTCATTTTCTTGCCATGTAATTTCCGCAAATCCAGCAATCCAATTCCGGTGATTGCCGCAATATGCATTATACCAGCACTATCCCATTTTCTCATGGTCCCAATGTTATTCCACCCAACACTGCGCAATGGACCTTCCTGGACGATTTCTTCCAATTGAAGAAATTCAGGCATGGATAACATTCGACCGGATGAGTTAACAAATTTGAGGGCGTTCCACTCTTGTGAATTATGGCTAGCTGTGATTATAATCCCTCCTGCTGCTCCGCGTCGTTTTACCGCCAGAGCAACCGTTGGGGTTGGCACAACTCCAACATCCTCAACATCACAACCAGCAGCCGCGAGCCCTGCCTTAACCGCATAATTCAACATTCTCCCGGTGGGTCTCGAATCGCGTCCGACTATAACCTTTTCACCCTTCACCCAGGAACCAAAGCCTCCTGACCACAACAGGGCTACTTCCGGAGTCATTCCAACACCGACAACTCCACGGACACCCGAAACACTAGTCATTAAACCTTTAAACAATTCTTTACTCCAATGCTTTACGTTTACTACGAATATAGCTCAGCAACGCTGATTATGCAAGAAATCAATTTTTTACTCGGATTCTAAAACAGCCAGACTCACAAATAAAGTGAAACAGGCTGAAATTTATCAACATCAACTAATCCTTTATCGGTCAACTTTAAGGAAGGGATTACTGGTAATGCAAGAAAACTCAATGCCATAAATGGATCGACAGGCTTACAACCAAATTTCTTCGCAGCTTCGATCAGGTATTCCTCAATTTCGGATACAGCAGAAACAGACTCATCTGTCATTAAACCTGCTATAGGCAGCGCAAGGTCTGCAAGTATTTCCTCTCCCGCCGTAACTACTTGCCCACCACCAATCTCTGTTAGATGTCTTATTGCAGAAATTATGGATTTGTCATTGTCTCCGGCGACAATTATATTGTGCGAATCATGTGCTACAGTTGAACCTATTGCACCACCCCTAATTCCCATTCCTTTCAGAAACCCAATCCCCTTTCCACCGGATCCGGTGTGCCTTTCAACCACAACTAATTTCACAATATCCTGCGTTGGATCACTTTGTAAAAATCCGTTTGAAGCAGGTAGAGATTTTATGAGATTTTCTGTCACAATCTGATCAGGTACCAATCCAATTACTCTGACTTCGCAACCCTTATCCTCGATTTGAAGATCCGCATAAGTAATCTCAGGAACGGGTAATGGTCCGGATATACCTACTGGGATTAGAGGTTTCAGACTAGAGGTATTGTCCTCTGAACCGGACACCATTGTACCTCTTTTCCAGACATGTTTAACTTCAAACTCTTTCAGATCATTCAATGCAACAAGGTCTGCAATGGCTCCTGGAATAATGGCTCCGCGATCCTTGAGGTTATACATTTCAGATGGATTTAATGTGACTAAGCGCAAGGCAATCAAGGGATCTAATCCCATTCCAACAGCCTGTCGAAGTATAAAATCAAGGTGGCCATGATCTCTAAGATCTCCAGGACGACGATCATCAGTCGCGAACATAATCCTTCTTTCTGTTGTTGGATTAATCAGAGAAATTAATGCCTTCAAGTTTCTGGCTGTGCTTCCTTCTCTTATTAATATCCTCATCCCACGCGCAAGTTTTTCTCTTGCTTCTTCTATCACGGTACATTCATGATCTGTCATGGGACCAGCAAGGAGGTATGCTGAAAGATCTTTTCCCGAAAGCCCAGGGGCATGACCATCAATCGGTCTTTTACCCTCACTAAGCATAGCCTTGGAAAGTACTTCAGGATCGCCGAAAACAGCCCCGGGGAAATTCATCATCTCCCCTATCCCCAATATCTGCGGTTTATCGATTAAAAGTTTAAGATCATCAGCTGACAATTTCGCACCAGATGTCTCCATTGTTGTCGCGGGAACACAAGAAGGAAGCATGAAGAAAATATCGAGCTTTGTGCTTCTGGAATTTTCTATCATGAACTTTATTCCTGCAATTCCAAGCACGTTTGCGATTTCATGCGGATCGGCGATGACAGTAGTCGTACCGCGCCTTAAAACAACCTCTGCAAATTGAGAAGGGGTTAGCTTAGAGCTTTCAATGTGGATGTGTGGTTCAATAAAACCAGGCGACAGGAAACTGCCTTCCAAGTCAAAATTTTCAGTTGCATCATATTTACCAAAACCAACTATCACACCATCAAAGACAGCAACTGGAGACCTCTCTATTTTGCCAGAAAGTACATTTATTACCTGTCCATTCTCCAACAGAAGATCGACAGGACGATCACCACGAGCAGCAGCAAGCCGAGCCTGTAACCTTATAAGTGTTTCCGAATTCATGCTTTAAAATTTGCTCTTCAAATGAAGTTCTTTTTTTTGCGTATTACTATCAAAACACAATGATTAATTGTCATACCAGGCTGAGAAAAAACCATGAAGAAAATAACAACCATATTCCTATCATTGACGCTTTGGTTAAGCCTAAGCATCAGTCAGGCAGCTGAAACAAAATTCATAGTTGATGATCCCGGCGGAAGAAATAATGTTGAATTCATATCCAAAGCCCCGATCGAGAACATCATCGGCGTTACCAATCTAGTTACAGGTAGTATTACCTTCGATCCTGAAAATTTACAGAACAATGCCTTTGGAAAGATTCAGGTTGACTTACGAACTTTGAATTCCGGGATCGAATTAAGAGATGAACACATGCGTTCAGAAAAATACCTCAACACGCAAAAATTTCCATTCGCGACTTTCGTGTTTGATTCACCAGTTGAAACTGGAATACTCAATCTAAAACCTGGTGAAACTATTAGTATTTCTTTAAAAGAAAATTCGATCTACATGGTATAACCAAAGATATTGTAATTCAAGGTGACGCCAGTTTATACAATGCCGTAAAAGAACTCGCCGAGTATGGATATCCAGGTGAGATGTTCAATTTCGATGGACATTTCAAAGTTAAACTTCAAGATTTCAATATTAATCGCCCAGAATTTTTGATCATGAAGTTAGCTGAGGAACAACAAATCCACATTAATTTTACGGCTACAACCGGAAGATAATCTGACACGAGGTCCCATTTACATTAGATAAGTAAAAGCACAAATTCAGTCCACCAACTAATTAGATTGGTGGATTTTTTAGCAATTGCTATTACTATTCATTATCCCATCTGAGGTAATTATCGATGCGATTTTTTGTTTCCATGTTTTTCAGAAGTCTTTTGTTGAGCTCTTTCGCTGCATTAAACCCATAAACCTTGAGGTGTTGATTAAGTGCGATTGTTTCAGCGATCACAGTGATGTTTTTGCCAGGATATATTGGTAACCTGATCATAGGAATTTGTATACCAAGGAATTTCGTATACTGATCCTGAAGTCCAATACGCTCATAATCTTCTTTATCATCCCAATCTGAAAGTTCAACAACGGTCTCAACTCTTTTTTGGAGTCTAATTGCACGAACTCCGAAAACTTCCCTGACATTGATAACTCCAACACCTCGGATCTCAATTAAATGTTTTAACATTTCCGGACCAGATCCAATTACAATATCAGGTGGTTTTAAGGATAAATTGACAATATCATCGGCAATAAGTCTATGACCACGTTCAACAAGGTCGAGAGCAATTTCACTTTTCCCGATACTCGCTCGCCCTATAAATAGTAACCCGGTGCCATAACAGTCAACAAGTGTGCCATGAATTGACTCCGAAGGGGCGAAACAGGCACTCAGAAAATTGGTGAGCAGAAAAGCCACATCGCTCGCTGCTTTCCCTGAAGTTAGAATCGGAATTTGCTTCTCGTTTGCAATACGTTTCATCGCAATGCTGACCCGGTTGCGACCGGTGATAACTACGCAAGGAGTGGTATCTCGGAAAATTCTCTCAAGAGCCTCTTTGCGTTCCAATTGGGATAATTGTGTAAGATACAGAGATTCCGAATCTCCGACAAGTTGCACTCTGTCCTCGGGAAACCCCTTTGTAAAGCCTGTGAGAGCTAACCCAGGACGATGCAGATCACTTCCATTGATAACCCGGCTTAATCCGTTTTTTCCCGCGACCACCTTTAAGCGCAGATCTACTGTTACACTTTTTACCAATTCGCGAACTGTGATTGGAGTCTTTTTCATGATCTAACTTAGGAAATAGTTATTAAACTATCCTCTTGTCGTGACTTTCGATTTGATTGATCTAACTTGAGTTTCAAGTTTGCTGACAACTTTAGGAATTACTTTGTAAAAATCAGTTCCATCCATTTTGGAGACCAGAGTTTTTCCGAAAGCAGTCACTCGGATATCTACGATTTTCTGGCTTTTGCTTTCATCAAGGATGATTTCACCTGAGGAAGCTGCGTCTGTGTACTTTTTCAATCGCAACAACTCTTTTTTGGCAAATTCCTTTAATTTGTCTGTGGCTTCAAAATGCCGAGCTGAAAAAGTAATCTTCATATTCTACCCCGATTCTTTTTCCGCACGTGGATGAGCTTGATCATACACCTGTATTAAGCGATCAATCCCTACGTGCGTATATATTTGCGTTGTACCAAGGTTTTCATGCCCAAGTAACTCCTGAATTATTCGGATATCTGCACCTCGATTCAGAAGATGAGTCGCATAGGAGTGTCGCAATGCATGTGGATTCAAAAGTGTGCATTCGGATGCACGACTCAGAACCTTCTGCACACGACGTGCGACACTTCGGTTAGATAGGCGTTGTCCTCGGTTGTTTAAAAAAAATGGCTGGGAGTTGATCTCAGCTTTCAAAAAGGTGTTACGAACCAAGAGATAGGAATTGAGTATTTTCTGTACATGATCTGTAAGTGGGATAATTCGCTCTTTTCGTCCCTTGCCTGAGACCTTTATGAAGTTTTCCTGTATTGAACGAAGATTTAATGCACCAAGTTCCGCAAGTCTCATGCCTGTTGCATAAAACAATTCGACTATAGCACGATCTCTTTTTCCAATTGGAGTTGGTTCTTGTGATAATTCAAGAGCTTCAGCGATTGCACTTTCCGAAATCGGTTTAGGCAATCCGCGATGTTCACGTGGAGAATTGACTAACTCTGTGGGATTTTCCTCAATTTGTCCAGTTCGTTGCAGGTGATGAAACAATCCCTTCACTGCAACAAACTTTCGATTTATCGTCCGGTGAGAATTACCTCGTCGGTGTAATTCATAAATAAAATCCCGGATTTGGCGAGGTTTCACCTTCGACAATTTAGTACCACTAATTGTAAGGATCTCCTCAAAAGTCTGCAAATCTTTTTGATATGCCCTTATTGTATTCGGGCTATGCCTCCGAACTTTTTCCAACTCCGTCAGGTATTGTTGGATAGTTTGGTTCAAGATGGTGGGGTCTGACTCCAATCACATCTTCCGCAATGATTTATATCACCTAATTTTTTGGACTTTTTCTGGAAAAGAGTTCCCGCGCCACACTCTGGGCAATTACCTTCAACGGGTTGATCCCAGGATGTAAAGCTGCAGCTTGGATACTTTGTGCATCCATAAAATAGTCTTCCTTTCTTGCTGCGAAGTTCCTTAATCTCGCCCTGACAATCATCCTCCGGGCATTTGTGACCAGTCGTTATCGCAAGGATTCCTTTACATTTTGGGTAGTTGCTGCATCCGAGGAATTTGCCGAACCTACCGGACCGCATCACCATTGGCTGACCACATTCTGGACATTTTTCGTCAACTTCAACCAGTTCTTCCTGGTTAATATTCTCAGCAAACTTACATTTTGGAAAACCTGAACATGAAATAAATCTGCCCTTTCTGCCCCAACGATAAACCAGGTCCTCGCCACATTCTGGACAGGCTCGACCAACTGGTTGAATGACCAGTTTTTTCTTTATTTCTTTGTAAGTGCTCTCTGCAACAGTTAATGCTTCGTTGAAAGGGGTATAGAAGTCTTTGACAACATCCAGCCAGTTGGCTCCCATCTCAATTCGATCAAGTTCTTCTTCCATCTTTGCAGTGAAGTCTACATTGAATAAATCTGGAAATCTGTCCACAAGAATTTTGTTAACGACCTCTCCTAACTCAGTTGGATGAAGATTTTTCTCAATGCGATCCACATATTTTCGATCAATAATGGTAGTTATTATGGACGCATAGGTGCTTGGACGACCGATTCCCAGCTCATCCAGTTCTTTCACTAGTCGTGCTTCTGAATATCTCGGAGGCGGCTGGGTGAAGTGTTGAAGCGGGAATATCTCGCTGAGATCTAACCCCATACCGACCTCTAAACCAACTGGTATTAAAGATGCCCCGTTTTGATCAGAACCTTGGCTCTCATCTTTGACATCCTGATAAACAGTAAGAAATCCCTGAAAAACTATTACCTGCCCAGTAGCACCAAATTCAATTGTCTTTGAATCGTCTTCAATGACGACTTTCGTGCCGTCGATCTCAGCCGGTTTCATTTGTGTGGCTACAAATCTTTTCCAAATTGTCTCATAGAGCTTAAATTCTTGTGGACTAAGAAACGGTTTGACCTCATCAGGTGTGTTCTTAACATCTGTCGGACGGATTGCCTCATGCGCGTCCTGAACAGCTCCCTTTTTATTTTTAAAAGATCGAACAGTATCATTAACCATGTCAACGCCATAGCCAGAAGCAATCCAATCACGCAATTCAGCGTTTGCCTCATCGGATATTCGAGTTGAATCAGTTCTCATGTATGTGATAAGCCCCACTGAACCTTTTGGACCAAGTTCAAGACCTTCATATAGCTTTTGAGCAACGGACATCGTCCTTTTCACAGTCATTCCAAATCTTCGACCTGCGTCCTGTTGCAATGTACTTGTAATGTACGGAGCTGCAGGATGGCGTTTCTTTCGGCTGCGTTTGATGTCGCTGATTATGAATGAGGCAGTATTTAATCTCTCGCAAATCTTATCTGAGTATTCCTTATCAGATATTTTTGCTTTCTTTTTATCGAGCTTATTAAGTCTGGCTTTAAAAGGGTTAATTTTATCTGGTGTGAACAAACCGTCAATTGTCCAGTATTCTTCAGATTTAAAAGCGGTTATTTCTGCCTCGCGCTCACAAATAAGCCTTAACGCCACAGACTGAACACGTCCGGCAGAAAGTCCTCTGGCAACAGTTTTCCATAATAACGGACTCACCTTATACCCAACAAGACGATCCATTACTCTTCTGGCCTGTTGAGCGTCGACCTTTTGCTGATCTACCTTTCCGGGAGAACTAAGTGCTAAATGAACGGCCTTTCTGGTTATTTCGTTAAAAGTAACCCGGTATATATCGCTTTTGGTGCGCGAAGATATCTCGTTGCTTATGTGCCATGCAATAGCTTCTCCTTCACGGTCAGGGTCAGTAGCTATATATATGGATTTTGCAATTTTAGCTGCTTTTTTAAGTTTTTGCACTACCTGCGTTTTATCCGGTAGAATTTCATAATCGGGGATAAAACCACTCTCAGCGCTCACCCCGATTTTCTTCTTCGGTAGATCGATAATGTGACCACCGCTGGCCATTACAAAAAAATCTTGTGATGGTGAATCTGTTCCGTCTCCGGAAGATTTAAAAGAGGATAAATATTTGCCGAGAGTTCTCGCTTTTGTCGGACTTTCAACGATAATCAACCCGTCAATACCGTTAGGAATAACGTCAGATGATTTAGTCTTTGGACTGCTTTTTACCGCACTCTTCGCAGTAACTTTGCTTTTCTTTGTGGTCGCAGTCTTTTTGACGGTTTTAGTCGCCTTTGTTGTCTTTGGTTTTGCTTTGTTCACTGGACTTTTTCTGATGGGATTTTTAAATAATATGCATGACTAGGAATCTGGACAGCATCTTCAGATTCCATCAATGTATTAGCAACGAATGATTTTATTTCCTCAACTGAAACATTTCTGCCGCCGAGAAGCACCGCTTTCTCTATGATACGATCTAAATCGACAAGAGATAATATTCCAAGGTGACGGAGCTCAATTAAGTATCCATATGCAGCAGTTGATAATGCTGCTTTCTCAACTTCATGTAGTATCCTGAATGACTCGGTTTCTATGTTTTCTACTTCTAAAGATTTACTGTTACCCTCACCTCTATTGTAAAACCAGAAAAATGCCGATTCTATTTCTTGTCGAGTATAACCTAAATCCATCAGATCCTCTGTTAATGGGTCAAATTCGTCCGGCTGAATTACACCTCCGGAGTATTGACGCAAAAGGATTACGAGTATCTCAACTATATTTCTTTCCATTGTATCCTCAAAATTCGAGTTTCACGCACCACAACACTTCTTGTATTTTTTTCCACTACCACAAGAGCAGGGATCATTACGTCCGATTGTTTGTTCTACCTTCACAGGCTGCGTTTTTTCAGGTCGATTCTTAGCCTGTTTTTGTTGGGCGTCGCCAGCTTGAGAAGAGTCCATCCCATTAGCTTCCGAATGTATATAAGAAAGGCGGGATGTCGGTCGCGAAGGACTTTCTTTACTTGAGTCTTTCACAACAGAATTAAATATCACCCGCAATGTTTCTTCGTTTGCCGTTTCCAGCATTGTGCTGAAAAGGTCAAATCCTTCTTTCTTGAATTCAATTAATGGATCTTTCTGCCCATAAGCACGTAACCCCACTCCCTCTTTCAACCGGTCCATGTCATAAAGATGGTCCTTCCATTTATCATCAATTATCCTTAAAGCAACATATCGAACAAATGTGTGGAACATATCTTCGCTAAAAATCTCACTGCGCCTGTTAAATAACTTGATAGCTTCGTTAGATAAATACTCATGCCAGGCATCTGGTTTTGAGAGCTCTCCCCAAAGGTCTTTTGGTGGAGTTTTAAGTTGAAGATTTCTGAATAGTGCTTTTGATATATCCTCCTGCATCCAAGAATCTGGAGATGCATGATCATCAGTGAACTCATCCATCAGGATGCTCAAATAATCATCTACAATGTCTTTTATGACATTTGGAAGATCCTTATCAAATAACATTGCCCGTCTTCGACCATAAACCGCTTCACGTTGCTGATTCATCACATTATCATATTCCAGCAAGTGTTTTCTGATGCCAAAATTGTATGCTTCCACACGCTTTTGAGCTTTCTCAATGGAGCGAGTGATCATGGGATGTGTTATAAGATCCCCATCTTTCGCGCCAATTCTATCCATTATGTTTGCAATTCGCTCTGATCCGAACAATCTCATCAGATTATCCTCAAGCGAGAGGAAGAAAATAGATGCCCCCGGATCTCCCTGCCTTCCTGACCGACCTCGAAGCTGCCTGTCAACACGTCGGGATTCATGCCGTTCGGTTCCGATGATCTGCAGACCACCTTCAGCTTTGGTTTTGTCACCTTCACTACCAAGCCATCGAACGACACCAGCGCCTAACTTAATATCGGTACCACGACCTGCCATGTTTGTGGCGATAGTCACAGCACCGGCTTGTCCAGCATATTTTACAATTTCTGCTTCGTTTTTATGAATTTTTGCGTTCAGGACATTGTGTTTGATGTTTTGTCTTCGAAGCATTCGTGAAAGTGTCTCAGAAACTTCAACTGACACTGTACCAACTAGTACAGGCAATAGTTCTTCGTTAAGTGCCTTTATTTCCTCAACAATCGCGTTATATTTCTCCCGCTTTGTCTTATAAATAACATCTTCATTATCAACACGATTGATAGGTTCATTCGTAGGGATGACAACAACTTCAAGTTTGTATATATCCCAAAATTCTCCCTCTTCAGTTTCTGCAGTTCCCGTCATTCCTGCTAATTTATCATATAGCCGGAAGAAGTTTTGAAGTGTGATTGTGGCTACAGTTTGGGTTTCCCCCTCAACCTTGACCTTTTCCTTGGCTTCGATTGCCTGATGGAGACCATCAGAATACCTTCTGCCTGCCATGAGTCGACCGGTGAACTCGTCGACAATCATGACTTTTCCTTCCTGCACTACATATTCGACATCTTTTTCAAATAAAGAATAAGCTCGGAGTAATTGACTGATATTGTGAATCTTCTCACTTCGTTGGGAGAAGAGGACTTGCATCTCATCTTTTTTCCTTAATTTATCTTCATTTGATAAATCATCATCATCATCTATATCATGGAACTCCTCGCTAAGATCCGGCAGTATGAACATTTCCGAATCTCCTCCGGAAATGCTAGCTAACAGATCTCTTCCCTCATCAGTCAAATCTACAGTATGTTGCTTCTCATCTAATACATAAAGTAATTCTTCATCAAGCTCATGCAACCGTTTCTCACGCATATAGTCT
>Ga0233430_1004299_pt1 | contig 13321 bp, 10 predicted proteins | sample SI_118_April2016_2_FD_179883 | JGI IMG/M metagenome (GOLD analysis project Ga0233430, IMG submission 179883) | Seawater microbial communities from Saanich Inlet, British Columbia, Canada - SI_118_April2016_150_MG | ecosystem: Environmental > Aquatic > Marine > Inlet | place: Canada: British... | reverse complement strand
GGCTCCTTTAATATTAACTGCAGAGACGAGTGAGAAAGTAAACTATTGCAAGACCAATTTCTCTCATGCCCTAGGCAAAGCTTCTGTCTGTTAACTGGCTTATCATAAAGATCTTTTTCATACTGTTTATAATGTTGATCTAAGCCCTGATCTCTTGACCATCCTAACCCCTTATGTTTCAACTGGATATACTGTGCCTTTAGGTATGCTCCAGCATTGGATGTATAAAATACTTCTCCAAATTCTACATAGTTTCTAACATACCATGGAGAAATAACAATTGCACCAATCAGAAAAGGAATAGCCAACTTAAACTTACTTATTCTCTTGCCTTGCAGTATCATCACTATCCATAAAAAAAATGGTGATGCAATCAAAAAATATAAACTTATAGGACGTGTTAATGTTGCAAGCCCTGTAAAAATACCAATTAATACTAAGTTTCTCAAAGAAAAATCAGACAGCAATTTGATAGAAAAAAATAATGCAATCGAAAATAACAATGTAAACAGAGTTTCACTCTGAACTAAATGTGCTGTAATCAAACTGTTAGGATTTAATATAATTAATGCATGTAGTAAAACTGCATAAGTATTTTTTGAAGGTCCAGAATACAGCGATAAAAAAATCAACTTAAATACATACCCTGTCAAAAAAAGCAAGGAGACTTGGAGTATGACAATTGCAACATCTGAATTCTCTAAACCAAATATGCCGATAGGTATAGACAAAAAAACAGAATAAAGTGGTGGGCCGAAGGTTAATAGTGTATCGCCTCGCATAAACCTTCCATTTTCTAGAAAACTCACTGCTGGTAAATAATATTGTGATGCATCAGCACCCTCAATGAACGTCGCCCCATCATAAGAAAAATAATAGAAAATGAAGTTAACAACAATAAAAACAGGTAGTAAGAACTTAGACATTTTTAAGCTTTGAGTTAAAACGCTTTCTGACAAAAAATAATTCTGTCACAAACTTTACATATTTTGTGTTTTCTCTTCCGGACTTTATGTAAACATAGAAATTATAAATCAATCTCCATGGGCGATACAAAAATGATAATAGATAAAATTCTATATACATTCTAAGCATTATCTTATATAAGTCACCGTTCTTAATTTTTTCTGCGTAATTTCTCGGTTCACTTGAATAAAAACTAACAACTTCAGAAATTTTCTCATAACTATCATTAATTTTCCCAGAATCCACCAATTGACGATAATATTCTGAACCTGGATAAGGTGTGAATTGAGATACGGTAATATCATCAACTCCTAAAAGGGCTAGTTTTCTAATCATTTGCGATGTTTCTTTTAAGGTGTCATAGTCATCTTCTGGAAAACCTATTACTATAAAACATGATGTTGTTATTTTTGACTTGTTTAATGACTTTACCGTATTGATAAAATCATTATAACTAATCCTCTTTTTTACTATATCACGAATTACTTCAGATCCAGATTCTGGCGCCAATCCTATATTACGCAACCCAGATTGTTCCAACAAGAGAATTACTTCATCCGTTAATGCCTCTGATCTCGTCCCCGCGGGTAACTGATATTCTATATTTAACCCTGAATTAATCAACTCTTTACAAAAGTCAGATATCTTCTTTTTATTGATAATAAATGTAGAGTCCATAAAATTGAAAACTGAAATGTTATATTTATCCTTCATATAGCGCATCTCTTCAATGATTCCCTTGCCAGACCTCATAATATATCTTTTTGTCCACATATCTTTATTAGAGCAAAATGTACACTCATAGGGGCATCCACGACTACCAAGAATTGGAATAGCACGCCCCAAATTAATACCTGTCACTTGATCATAATCAATATATTCTCGTATCGACCATTTATCCCAGTCTGGATGTGGAAAATCATCAATACTCCTAACTCTATTTCTTTTTTCATTAATAACTACATTGCCTAAAGTGTTTAGATAAGCAACACCCTTCAAGTTAAAATAATTTTCTCCATTTGCCACACAGTTCAAAATTTCAACAAAGGTCTCTTCCCCTTCTCCTGTCACAACAAGATCGATTACACCACTCTCTAAAACCATATCTGTCGCAGCTGTTGGATGTTCTCCACCTGCAATAATTAATACACCGGGAAATGAGCGCTTAATCGCAGAAGCAATGTCTTTAGCCAAAAACCAAGAATGAGAAAAAAGTGATGTTAATCCAACAACATCTACATCACAAGGAATTTTATCAATAATCTGCTCAATAGTTAGGCCTTGTATCAACAGGTCTTTATCCTGTTTTGATGCTATTATCTGATCCAACGCCTCGCCACATGCATCAATTGCTACATATTCATAACCACTCTGTTGAATATATGCTCCGATATAAGCTAAACCAATTGGTGGACTAGGGGTTTGAATCTGAATTCCAGATGTTAGTTTTAACCCTTGGTGATTTATTAAAACAGTTTTCATTTATTACATTCCTTGGTAAATTCTGTGTAATTCTAAAGCATATCTATCAATATTAAAATAATCAACCACTCTCTTATGTAACTGTTCAGAATATCCGGTTAATATCTCCTCTTCCAAGCTAAGTTCAAGTATTTTATCGGCTAATTTTTTTGAATTAATCTGCAGTGGAGTGTGGATTTCATAAGTTACTGGATCAACTACAAATTCTGGTAATAGAACTGCATTAAAAGGAAAATCCATTGTAATATCGTCAGTTGGATCTATTAACTCACCTGAAACACAATCTTCAATAATTTCTGGTATTCCATCAATATTTGCAGCCAATACTGGTGTTTTACACAAACCTGCTTCAAGGCACACATTTCCTAGTGGCTCTCTAATGGATGGAACAACAAGTAAATCTATTGTACTTATAAAAGAATAAGGATTATCAACACGTCCAATAAATTTTACATTATTTAATTTAGAAGCACTTTTTTTAAGCATACTTTCCAATACACCTTCACCAGCAATAATTAATTCAATATTTTTATTTGCAAGATAATTCATGGAATCAATTAATACATGAACTCCTTTAGGAGAGTCTAAACGACCAATAAAACCAATAATAAACACAGAATTGTTATTTTTTCGCACATCACAATAACCACAATTCAAAGATGTATTAATACCGTTATGCAGCACTCTTATCTTTTCAGTAGAAATAGAGAATTTTTTTTCCAGCATTGTTTTTGTTGCAACAGAATTTGCCAGAATTATATCTGCCTTCCATGCAATAAAATGCGGTATTAACCAACTAGAAGACTTCTGATTCCAAATCGTTCCGCGTTCATGAAGAATGAGTTTACGCACTGGCAGTAAAAATAATAGTAACATCACCTTAAAACTTGTAAGATTATTGTAGAAATGAACTATTTTTCTTCTAGATATAATATCCAAAACCAATGCAAAAAAAAATTTCAATTTTCTTATATTGTAAACCCTAATTGGCAATGTATACTGCTGATCAATATCCCCCAAAGTGTACACTTTATGTAAAAAATGATTGCTTGATCTCAAAATATTTTGAGCATTAATATACTCTACAAAATTTTTTTGAACGCCACCAACCCCAGAAAGTCCAACAAAGTGAGAAATATGTACTTCTGACACTTTGAACGGTTACTCTGAAATTGCTTTATATGCCCTAATACCAATTACTCGTTTAACTGTTTCAAATATACTATTGTTATTAAAATAATTTTGTGCAGAAACCTTAAACTGTGCATCAATAGATTCATCATATAAATTGTACGAACTCCAATAATCATAAAGTGCCTGTGCTGAATCAAATCTTAAAATATTCTCAAATGTTGTAGTATTTACTTTATTAAATATCTCTATAGTTTTATCCTTCCCAATCCCTTCCATAAACATTGATGCCCCTATTGCAGTAGTTTTTTCCTCACCCAAAATAGAGTAATGAAATTTCTTTAACTCTTTATTGTTTTGAGATGATGGCCCACAATAGAACAAGACACCGCCATCCTTAAGTTTGTTCCATATGGATTGTATAATATTCTCAGCATTATTAGCATAGTAAATTGAATAAGAGCTAACTACACAATCAAAATAGTTATCATCTAATGCTAACTGGATATCATCATGACTACAACAAAGTGTTTTAATCTGATTATTTACTTTATCAATAATAGCTTTACTCATTAAGGAATCTAACGCACTCTGGGACAAGTCAATTGAGTATACCTCTCCATCTATTCCTACAGTTTTTGCAATTGGAATAGACTGTTTTCCTGTACCACACCCCAAATCTAATACCGAATAGCCGCCACTCAATTGTATATTTTTAAAAATCCAATTATTTAAATCTTTTGATCCAAATTTATCATGAGACTTAATCCTCTGATCTAATGCGGTTGAATCTGTATTATATTTCCCTTTAACAAACATTTTGTACCATCCTATTTTTTATTTAACCTTCCACTTCTAGCCAAAGTCAGGTGTTTTGACAACTCATTATCAAGAATATCTACATCTCTATTAGACATCCCTATAGTTTTTTTATTGAAAAATTCTTGGAGCCTCTCAGATGCTGGAATATGATTTTTTCCCCACCATATTGGATGAACTAAGAGCTGTAGAATATTATTTTTATTATTCCTAATCATTGGAATTGGCTCGCCATTTCTCCATCTTCCTTTTGAATCTGATAAATAACAATTCATCAAACTAGATGCATAAGTATTAACCATCCCATTTACATGCGTTGGCCCGTTAATATATATAGGAGATGGCCGGTGAAATGAAATCGAGCAAACCTTAGATGAGATAATGTCTTCTATTTTAGAAATTTCCATCTTAATCAATTCAGATTCATTATTATTATTATTATTATTATTATTATTATTATTATGTATATCATAATGCAGTCCAACCTCATGACCCATTTTTTTAATACTTTGGATTGCTGATATTACTGAGTTATCAGATAGAGAATAAAAATAGCAATTTGTCAAAAACATAAAACATGAATACACTCCTTTACTCGCTTCTATCTCTGCCATTTTTAAGGCTTTTTCTATATCCAGGTCAACATCGTGTCGTAATAAGGCAACTGGCTTATTGAGATTTTTATCTATATAATTAGGTGACTCATGAAACAAGCATAAATGAAAATTTTTACGTAATAAAGATAAAATTTTCCTGTAATAATCGTAACTAAAATCCATATTCCAGGAGCAATCTTCCATCTATTTAGTCCCCTTTATAGACATTCTTTCAAGTAATTCAAGTTCTGAATCAATTCTTTCATCCCAAGTCCAAAGAAATTTATTTTTTTTCTCGTTAAGTAAAATAGTCATATTTTCTCTTGCTTCTTTTGACCGAAGCAATCTAATAATTTCTTCAGAAAGTTTTTTAGGATGCCCTATAGGCACTGTAACTACAGAGTCGCCTAGTAATTTCTTTGTAACAACATCAACTCCAGTATCTGGCTGTGGATCAGGAATTATCATGCAGTCATTAGCACGAATAGCTTCAAGGTTAGAGTTACTTAAGTTCCCTAATTTATTCATAGAAACATATATTTCACTCAAATGATGTGCTACATAAATCTGCTTATGTGGCAAACGCTTTATAAAAGTAAACATTCTAGAATAATTCTTTCTCGATACTAATTCTTTAAGCTCCTCTTCCTTATTTCCAGTACCAATAATAAGCGCATGAAATCCTCTTTCACCAGACTCTAGTAAATATAAAATTGCATCTAAAAAATCATAACATCCCTTATAAACTTCCAACTTTCCAACATACAATATAATTGGATTATTATTGGTCAAATTTAATAACTGACTATCTATTGTTTTTGGCAAATGAATAGGATCGGTGCCATTTAATAAAATATCTACTTGAGTTTCTGGATTTAGTCCTTTTTTAAGCCACTCTTCTATACCACTTCCATCTTGAGTACAAATAACATTAGAAAAAGGCGAATAATAGGCCCAGCGATAAAAATAGTGCACAAGGCTCCTTGGCTTTAATGTCTGTTTCGTAAATGGATATACTCCCATAACCCTAAATAAGACAGGCGTCCTTCGCATAAAACGTGAAATAAATGTTGCTGCCATAACATTTGCATGGTCACAATAAACAATATCAGGTTTAAACAGAATTGCTTGGATAAAAATTAATATCGACTGCCTAAAATCACGCAAAATCATCGCTAACTTTCTAGGAAACCATGATGGAAATAGGCGAACACCTGTTAAAATTCTAAATTTATGAGTCAACCCTTCAATCGATCCATTAAAATCTTTACTTTCTTCCCAAGTAGAGCGATATCCTAACCCAGAATCCTTCGCAGTAAAAATAAAAATTACGTCATGATTCTTATCTAATTCTTCAATAATCCGATATATTGTCGGAACACCAGTAGGATTCCATTTACGATTGATAAAACTACTTTCAAGACCGGAAAACAACCTTGTAGCATAAACGATTCTCACGAAAAATTTAAAATTGAATTAACAACAATTTTTGCAGCATCACCAGATCCATAATGATAGTTATATAAAGTATCCGAGTATTTATTCATATCCAAATTATCTACAGCTCTAAATATATTATTAGGGGTGACTAGCTGATTCCATCCACCTTCTAACGTTTCAACCCACTCTGTTTCATCTCTTATGGTGAAACAAGGTGTTTTTGAAAAGTATGCCTCCTTCTGTATTCCACCACTGTCAGTTATGACAGCTTTGGCATTTATAACAAATGATATCATTGTTAAATAAGGAATTGGCTTGATAACTCTTATGCCTTTAAGAGAAATCGAAAAATGTTCAATCATTTTTTTAGTTCTAGGGTGAAGTGACAATATAACTTCATTTTTTTTAGCAATAGAACGTAGCTCTGATAGAATAGAAGCCAGATTTTTTTTATTATCCGTATTGTCAGCACGATGTATTGTTGTTAACACATATGTGCCTACTGAAATATTATATTCGTGCATTACCGAACTGTGATTTATAGCTTTATTATAACGAACAAAACTATCATACATAACATCTCCAGTAAAAATAACATTCTTATTATGTCCTTCAGCTAAAAGGTTTTCTTGTGCCAAAACAGTTGGACAAAATAATATATCTGATAAACGATCTACTACTACTCGGTTAGTTTCCTCAGGCAAACCCCACCGATAAGAACGCAAACCAGACTCCACGTGTGCCAATCGGCACGGTTTCTTTGCAGCAACTAATGCGGCTGCAAGTGTTGAATTTGTATCGCCATAAACTAATATCCAGTCTGGATTTTCAGATTCAACAACATCTTCAAGACTAGACATAATCGCACCAGTTTGACGGCCATGTGAACAACTGCCAACTGAAAGATTGTACTTAGGGGTATTAATCTTAAGCTCGTCAAAAAAATTATCTGACATATTTTTATCATAATGTTGCCCTGTATGAACAATTACCTCTTCAACAACGCCTTTATATTTTTTTTCCCTAAGGATTCTTGATACAGTTGCTGCCTTAATAAATTGAGGTCTAGCACCAATAACTGTAATTATTTTCACAAAAAATTAAATCCTAAATTTATATTAACTATACGCATACTTTTTCTTCCATAAAGGAAATTTGCGTAGCACACTTATGCGCTCTAAATTTTCCATTTGACTATTTTTATCTATACGCAATATAGGTGTTGATTTGAACTCAACACCTCTAAACATACTATTACAAATATACTTATTAAGCTCAATCTGTGCTAAATATATTTTATGCGAAACAATTTCAATTGTATCAGACTGGCTTACTCTAACATCCTGTTCTTTTATTAAAAAACCTGCATCTACCCTATGATCAATAAAATGGCATGTTGCTGAAGGCCTTACAAGCTTCATTAGCATCCAATATAGAGAATCAAGTCCGCTAGTATCTGGAAGAAGTCCTGGGTGATAATTTATTACGCCGTAATCAAATATTTCAATTATATTCTTGTGTAAAATTCGTGCACCAGAAATAATTGCAATATTAGCACCATAGTTTTTTAAACAATTTCTAATATTTAAAAAATCATTGTGTGGACACACTACATATTGGTAATTAAATCTTTTACAAATATCCTTTGGGTGTAAGGGCTCACCACAAGAAATTGGTGTGAAAATTTTATCTGTACTAATGTTCTTTAACTTAACTAATGGTGCGCCAATTACGAGTACATTATTAATTCCAGAAAGATAAATATCAATTAGAATATCATGTGTTTTTCTATGTGGAGTGTCATAGGTGAAAACAACTAAATTATATTTCATCTTAATATTCTAAAGGCAGTGAAACGGTTACTTGGTCTCTAGCAGATAAATAAGCTGCGATTAATACTTCAAGTGAGTGAAGACCATCACGGCCATCAGTTTCTGGCTCTCCTCCTCCTTTAAGAACATCTATTACATTTTCATAATACATTGGGTGTCCAAACCCATACACAGATGTAGTTTCATAACTAGCATCATTAACACTTTGATCATAATCACATTCATCATTAAAATCCCAGTGCTTTATCTCATTAACAGCAATGCCGCCAACTTTAACAGTACCGTTCTCTCCTATTATAGTGATAGAGCCTTCATAATTCTTAGGATAGGTAAGCATAGTTACATTCATTGATCCCAATGCACCACTACGCCAACGAATATTCATTACACCAGTATCCTCAACCTCTATATCTCTAGCCAGTGTTCCTGTCATTGATTGAATACTATCAACTGGGCCAATCAGCCACTCGATTAGGTCTACATAATGACTCGCCTGATTCATAAATGCTCCGCCGTCTAACTCCCAGGTTCCGCGCCATTTTGCAGAATCGTAATACTCCTGAGGGCGGGTCCAAAATACATTAATATTAACCATATAAATGCGGCCAAAACGTTTTTCATTAATTGCTCTTTTAAGCATTTGCAATGTACTATTTCTACGATTCTGTTTTACTACAAATAATCTTACACCTGCTTTATCACACTCTTTCACCATACGCAAACCATCTTGCCAGCGAGTGGCCATAGGTTTTTCTGTCATAACATGCACTCCATAACTTGCAGCAAGCACTGTTTGATCAGAGTGTAAACCACTTGGTGTACATATTACAAGAATATCAATTTCATTCATTTTAAGCATTTCTTCTAGATTTAAGTACCCTGAAACACCAAATCTTCTAACATGGTTAGACAAAACTTTCTTATCTATATCGCATATAGATACCAATTCTATTTGATCAGTAAACTTCTCAATTGAAGAAAAGTGATTTTGCGCTATTCTCCCGCAGCCAACTATCGCAAATTTAATCTTTGTATTCATTTATTTTTTTCCATTTAATTTTAACTTTTAAATTAGCCAATTAAAAACTAAGATTGTATAATTTGCCACATTAAAACACAATTATTTAAAAAACTGTTAATAAGTCAACTGTTTCTACTAAAAATAACTCAATAAGTTACTAACGTTAATACTTATCGAATACCTCTTAAATAATTCTCACTCTGCCATGAGGCATGATTTCTTGGTTTTTTCAATATACTAATAATAACTTTAAAATAACTTACAGTATCCATCATGTGTGAAACATCCATCCAGTAATAAAAAAAATTTATTTCAAATTGCCTCCATTTATTTTTACCATTTGCACCAAACAAACCAAACAGGGATTTTGCCAAGAACCTAAGTGGGATTATCCACTTAGGTACAATTGTTTTTTGATTTACAGGAATATCATCGCCCCATACATTTCCAAAATTTTTCTTTTTTAACATATCAATATAAAGCTTTTGCTCTACTTTATATTCAGCAGGAACTTTTTTCCAAAAATATATATATTCATCATCCCAGAGGGGCATTCTCCACTCATGACCATAAAACTCATAGCAAAATTCAGCCGTATTAACGTATTTAGTTTGCCTGTCAATAAATTCTGAATACTCATAGAATAAATGATCCTTTTCACTGTTATGCAAATCTCCACAAGCTAAAACTATCTCTCTCCACAATGTTGCTTTTATTTGTTTTATATTTTTTTTAGTCTTTATATTGCCCCAAAGCGAAAAGTGCTTATTAATTAAATTATTTAATATATTTTCTTTTCTCTCTTTTTTATTTAAATTATTATTTAATATTTTTTTTAATGGATTAATATGGGATCCTGATATAAAGTCCCCAGTATTCCCATTTATAAATATAGCATCATTACTTATCCAATTTAATTCTTTCAAATATTTAATAGTTGACAAGCCTTGTATATATGGAATAGAGCAAAAAGTCTGTGAGAATTCTAGATAATTCTGATAATCTTGTGATGCATAATATTCTTTTTCACTTTTGTGCGTCAAAGGAACAAATATCCATTCAAACCCTAACTTATTGGCTATCATTCGAGATATAGTTGCTTCAAAATTTCCAGTTGTTCCATATGAATAACATTTTACATTATTAGCACCTAGTTTTTTTAAAACAGACGCAACAAGCCTTGAATCGTTTCCAGCACTAAGGGGGACGATAATTTGCCTGCTCCCTATTTTTTTAAGCATCTTTCTAAAAATACTTAAAGTCACTTCTGACAACTCGTTAATATAATTACAATAGTTTTTATATTCAATTTTTCCAAAATATTTATAATATTGAATATATGTAAAATTATTATCAAATATTACCAACTCACCCGCCTTTAATGAATATAAATTCTTGTATATAGTTTTATTACCTATTGTGTAGCCAGACATTGCTATTTCTGTAATAGAGTTATCATTTATCTCTTTATTAAAACCAATCTTATCAACTAATCTTGCAGGAGAACTATCTATAAAAAAATCACCCTCTATCTTAATAAAAAAAAGAGGTGTACTTCTTATTTTATCTACAGATATAAAACTATACTCATGCTTTTGCACAGTCAGAGCAAAATTCCCATCTAAAGAAGCTATAAAAACTTCAATATCTTCTATTTTTAAAATACTTAAAATATTTAAAATACTTAAAATACTATGCGAATAGAGGCACCCTTTTAAATATATAGTTGTATTATTACAAGTATATTTTTTCCAAAAATTACACTCTTGAATGTTTATATTTACCACAATTTTAATAGAAAAATCTATCCTTAAATACCATATCAGTCACACTAGCATATAGCTTTATTTTTATTAATATTATTACTATTTTCTATAATATTGCATATCAAATCATAATAATCTTGAATTATATTATCGCTATCATTTGGATCAATAAACTCTCTCATAAAATCATAGGCATAATCACAAGTAGTTCCATTGTTTAATGCATTTTCTATATTTCTTAGAGTCTCTTGTTTGGACATAGTGGTGCATTCCCTAAAATATTCTGAATAATAAGTTTTCCTTCTAGAGACATATTCGGCAAACACTGTAGGCTTAAGGCTAATAACAGAATGTATTGCTGCACTTGATATACCACATACTAGCACTAAATCCGATATATCTATTAATGAGGCCGTACATTTGTAAGAATATACTATATCAACATCATTATTAACCATATCTTTTATTTTATAATCTATCTCTTCTTTTCTAGTATGTGGTTTATAAATAATATTTATATCAAGCCTACTTGAAATGAAATCAATCAAACTTGCAACTTTATCTATATAAATAAAGTGTGATGCACTCATTATAATTAATATAGTTTTCTTATTTAAATCAAGATTAGGATCTTCAACTTCATCAAATTTTTGTATTTCTTTATATTTGTCAATCCAATTTTTGGAATATCTCATATTTCCTAATACATATTGCATTATTTTATCCTTTCTAATTTTTTTAGAAAAGCCATTCTTTAAGCAATCAAGCTGATATTGATAAGCCTCTGTTAAACTATAATATGTTTCATAAACTTCTCCTCCATAATCATGTACCAGAATATACGGATCCTTTTCACTTTCAATATCTTTATTTATTTTTATAGTATTAATTCCGTGCTGTATTCTAATAATTGGAATATTATTAGTAGAGGCGTGTCTAGTAATATTTTTATATATTTTATTTTTAATAACATTGGTTTTATCAACTACAATAATATCCGTATTACTGCAATCAAAAATTGTGTTACACGTCTTATCTTTTGAATCCTCATATGCAAGAATATATTTTTTTAATTTTAAATAAGCATATTCTAAATACTTAGAAAATCGTGACCAGTTTTTATTTTTTACAAAAAATAACAAAATGTCACAGGCAGAAATAAAATACTTGGTAAAAACATTCATACTGTCCAATACAGGGGTCTCAACTGTTACACCTAATTTATTGCGCATGTAATTAGTAAGATAATTTTCTATCTTTTTAATATCAAGAGTTACAACTCTTACGTTATTATTTGTTTCGATAAACTGGTATATAATTGGTAGCATATGATCCATGTCATTTATTTTTCTGACAATAAAAATAGCTTTATATTTTTTTCTCATTTTATCACCCCAAAACCTCTGACAACTTTTTAAAATTTCTTATATAGAACATCCTAAGAAGCCTTCTTCTTATTCTGGTTCAATTTTATACTTTCCTGATACACATCCATTGGTTTTTTGTAGTCTAATGTTTGGTGGAATCTCCGATGGTTATAAAAATCAATATAGTCATCCACATCAGTGGTTAACTCGCTGATATTTTGATATTCATTTAAATAGATTCTTTCACATTTGGCGCTTCGCCAGAAGCGCTCAATGCAGATGTTATCTGTTGCCCTACCCTTACCATCCATAGAGATAGTAATACCTAGGTTTTTAAGGCGTTGCGTGTGCAATTCACTGGTGTACTGGCTACCTTGATCGGTATTAAATATCTCTGGATGCGGATATTTTTCTAAAGCATCATTGAGTGCACTCATCACTAGCTGAGTATTCATGGTATTAGATATTCTGTGTGATAGCACAGCTTTGCTGTGCCAATCAATGATAGCTGCCATATAGACCATACCGCCTGCAATCTTGATGTAGGTGATGTCGGTACTCCATACATGGTTAGCGTGGCTAATATTAAGCCCTCGTAGCTTATAGCTATACTTCTTGTGTTCTTTGATTGGGATAGTGGTATTGACTTGCTTAACCGCTAGAACGGCTTTTAGGCCTAGCTCTTGGCGATAACGAGCTACCGTATTTAAGCTTACCTTGACACCATCCTCAAGCAGTTGCTTGTGAACTTTCTTCTCGCCGTAAATGGGTATCTGTTCAAATACTTTGGTGATTTTATTCTTGATTATTTGCTTGGCGTGGTTAACTCGTGGCTTATAGTATAAGCCACTCCTGTTAATGCCTAACAATTGACATTGATGATTAACTGACGGTAAAGAAG
>Ga0233430_1004296_pt1 | contig 13330 bp, 9 predicted proteins | sample SI_118_April2016_2_FD_179883 | JGI IMG/M metagenome (GOLD analysis project Ga0233430, IMG submission 179883) | Seawater microbial communities from Saanich Inlet, British Columbia, Canada - SI_118_April2016_150_MG | ecosystem: Environmental > Aquatic > Marine > Inlet | place: Canada: British... | reverse complement strand
GGGCAGTCGGTTTATTTGCGCGGCTTCGGTGATAATGCGTCTACAACGTTGAAATTAACCGAAGCAGAAAAGCCCGGCGTGGGCCATGTTGCCTGGCGGGTTATCAGTCCACAGGCTTTGGAACGCCGTGCCGAAGCCATTGAAAAAACAGGCCTTGGAACTGGATGGACCAATGGAGATTTCGGCCATGGCCGGACTTATCAGTTTCGCGATCCAGACGGCCACAAGCTCGAAATCTATTACGATGAAGACCGTTATGAAGCACCGCCAGAAAAGCGGTCGACGCTGAAAAACCTGCCGATGAAATATCCAGGGCACGGGATCGGGGTGCGTCGGACAGATCATCTGGCGATGTTGTGTGAAAATGTCGGACCCAATCGTGAATTTGTGCAAGAAAACCTTGGCCTTCAATTGCGCGAACAAGTGTTGTTTCAGGATGGAGAATTCGAGGTGGGATCGTGGATGAGTTCAACCGCAGTTCATCACGAAATGGCCTATGTCGCAGATGTCAAAGGATTGAGCGGCCGACTGCATCATGTTTCATTCTGGGTGGATAACCGCGAAGATGTTCTGAGGGCGGCAGATATCTTGATGGAAAATGGCATTGAAATTGAAGCCGGTCCTTCGCGACATAATAACTCGCAGGCATTTTATCTTTATTCGTTCGAGCCGGGTGGTAACCGCATTGAGGTTTACACCAGCGGCTTCCTGGTTTTTGCCCCTGACTGGAAACCGGTTATCTGGAACGAAGAAGAACGTGGAACGGGTGTCTATTGGGGCGCTGCCTTGCCGGACAGTTTTCTTAATTATGCGACGCCTGATCCTGATACCCACGGCGTTGAGGCACCTTCCAGTGACGTGCCGCGTGTCGATCCATTGTGATCTCCAGGTAATGCGCGTCAGATTCAGTGCTCACTAATTCAAGGCTCTAATTCCGCCAGCGCTTTCCTGATTTCAGTCAGATTGTAGGGCTTGGGTAAGATCGTGACCTGACCGTCGAGGTCGCTGTGATCTGCTTCCTGTTTATCCGGGTAACCGGACGCCAGCAGAACCTTGGGCCCTCCCGGACTGGCGGCTATCTTGCGGGCGATGTCAAATCCACTGATGCCACCTGGCATGACGACATCGCTGAATACAATGTCAATTTCTACGCTTGTTGCCAGAATATCCAGCGCCATCCGACCGCTGTCGGCCTCAAGAATCTTATACCCAGCCAGTCTGAGCAGGGAAGACGTGACATCCCTGACTTCTGGATCATCTTCAACCAATAATATGGTTGAACCAGTTGGGCTATGACTTGAATCTGGCAGAAGCGACTCTGCCGGCTGATCGTCAGGCGGCGCTTCGGGGAAGAGCAAACTTACCGTTGTTCCTTCGCCAATGACGCTGTCGATTTTGGCCGTACCCCGGGATTGTTTGGCAAAACCGTAGACCATACTCAGGCCCAGACCGGTACCTTTTCCAACTTCCTTTGTCGTAAAAAAAGGATCGAAGGCATTTTCGAGAACTGTCGCACCCATACCCGCGCCGGTGTCAGAAACACTCAATTCGATGTAGTTGCCTGCCGGAAGGTTGTCTTTGTTCCCCGACGCGTCCTCTCTGATTTTCACGGCCTTGACATCAATGCCCAGACGGCCACCGTTTGGCATGGCATCACGCGCGTTTACACACAGATTGATAATGGCATTTTGCAACTCGTGCACGTCCGCAAGAATTGGTGGCAGGTTTGCGGGGCAGGACACGGAGAAGGTGATGTCTTCGCCCAGGGTGCGACGAAGCAGGCTGTCGATACCAAAAACGATTTCGCCAGGTCGAACAGATTGCGGCTTGAGTGCCTGTTGTCGGGAAAAAGCCAGCAACTGATTAGTCAGACTGCCGCCCCGCTGAATGGTCTTTTCGATCTTTTCAATCCAGATGCCTTGTTCTTCAGGGTCATCCCGCAAACTGTCGATAACAGAGATCGAGCCACCGATGACCTGAAGCAGATTATTGAAGTCATGGGCAATGCCACCAGACAAATAACCGACGGACTCAAGTTTCTGGGCATGAAACAGTTGCTCTTGCGCCTGATTAAGCGCCGTCACATCCTGACCAATGGCAACGACGCCTACTGTGTTTCCTGATCGATCCAGAAGGGGTGTCAAACTGAAAAGGATCGTCGCGATTCCACCGTTTTTTGTGGCCACCGGTATTTCACTGCTTTCGGGTGACGCACCGTTCATGGCCCGTTCGAAGATAATTTTTGCGTTTTCGTTAAATTTTTCAGGCACGAACTCGTTGATGAAAAGGCAGTAGTTAACTTCTTCCTCGGAATAGCCTGTGATGGCCGTCGCCGCGATATTCCACTCCGTGATCTGACCTTTACGGTTTACGACGACGATCGGGGCACTCGCTGTGTGAATAATACTTTTGAGATTTCTCTCGGATTCTTCAAGCGCCCTGATCGCCATGATCTCGTCTGTGACATCCGGGAAGACTCCCAGAATACATTCGGTTCCTTCGATATCGATGATTTCGGCAGATATCCTGGTGTGCCTTATTTCGCCGCTTCTGGTTCGGAATTTTCCAACCATTTTGTCGACGCTGCGGTTTTCAGAGATGATGCGCTTGAAATTATTGCGAAATTCCGGGTCAGGCCAAATACCAATGTCCTCAGCGGTGGCCCCGATCGTCATGTCTCGGCTGTACCCAGTAATCGTCTCGAAGGCTTTGTTTACGTCGATATAACGACCATTGCTTACCGTCGAAATAGTACAGATTTGTGGGTTGGCGTGAAATGCCGTCGAGAATCTTGCCTCTGTGTTTGACAAGGCACGATTGGCCTGCATCAAATCTGTGATGTCATTACGCTCGCTGACACTACCTCCGTCAATTATGCGGCGCTCAATTGCCTGTATCCATTGCCCATTCCGAAGCTGATAAACAGTTGAACTTTCGCTCGCTCGGTGACGTTCGACAATTCGTTTGATCCACTCATCGATATCACCAACGGCATCAAGAATATCGCCGGCCTCTGCTGCGGCCCTGCTCAATGCTTCAAATTTTGCACCGGGCACTAATTGCGATCTCACGGACGGGTAAAACTTTTTGAACTGTTCGTTGCAGACCACAAGCTCGTCGTCATCGTTCCACAAAGCGAAACCGCTGGACATGGCACTGACCGCAGTTTTCAAACGCTCGTCCTGGTCCCTGATTTTGATGTTTGCCAGGTATTCATTTGTAATATCCGAAGCGGTTCCGATATAGCCCGCAAATTCTCCATCTTCGCGAAATACAGGATTACCTGAAGCACGGACCCATTTTGGAGGGTTTGGTGAGTTTTCGTAGGTAAAATTGCGAAAAGGTTTGTGGGCATCGAGCACGGCTTTGTGCGCTTCCCACTTATCGATATCGGCAAGGTCTCGGGGAGAGGCATTGTCCCATCGAAATGTACCAAGGACATCGGCACGCGGCAGTTTGCCCGTTTCCCGATTTCCAATCAGTTTTGAAAACCTGTATTCTTCGTCAGTTTCCCAGAACCAGTCGGAGCTTGTGGCCAGCAATTCATTGAGCTTGTCTTCACTGTCTTTCAGGTCTTTGCGGCTTTGGTAAAGGGACTTGACCAGAGCAGCAAAAAACAGGGCCAGCGGCAGAGCGACAAGGATGGCTGTGCCAACAATATTCAGGTTGTCGATCTGATCCGATTCAAAAGTACTTAGAACAAGGGCTGCGTAGACGGCATGATCGAGGATCAGCGCGAGCACAGCTGCTGAAGTCGCTACAAATAGCGTGATTACCCAAACTGATCGCTTGCCTGTCCAATGCAAGAACCGGTCGGTTACCCTGTCTGTAAAATACTTGCTCACTACAAATCACAACTCCCGGTCCCACTCTATCATTTATGCGGAAATATTCGAACGAATATATCCACATGGATAAAAAGGAAACTGCCTTACACTCGCGCTTGCGCTTGAATGCTAGAAATAACCGGATTTTTCCGCCCGCTTCAGGGCGTCATCAAGATGGGCCGTTAATGTTGCACGGGCTTTTGCAACGTCTCTTTTGTTCACAAATTCCATGATCTGGCTGTGACTGTGATCTACTTCAAGGGAAATGGCGGTGCGTGGCAAAAAGAGCCGCCGGTATCGGTCTGACTGATCTATTAGCCTTTGCTGCACATTCCCAAGCCATTTAGATTCAAGACCGCCGGTCAAGGCCATATGAAAGTTTCTGTGAAGCATTTCCCATGCCGAGATTGCCTCAATATCGTCAGGCGCGATCGTGGCTTCAACCTGGTTTAAATTGTCATAGGCTTTGTTGAGATGGTTTTTCCATGCCGTGTCGTTTTGTTCAATGGCAGACCCCAGCGCCGCGCATTCCAGGATTTGCCGTGTCCGGGTAATGTCGCAGAAATCCTCCAGCGTTACTTCTGGTATCCAGAACCCCCGTCGCAATAAATTAACAACCAATCCATCAGCTGTCAGCCGGGACAAGGCCTCACGCAAAGGGCTGGGCCCAATGTCATATCTGAGTTTCAGGGCTTCTATCCGAAGCTTGTGTCCGGGTTGTAAAATGCCGGACAGAATATCCTGCCGCAGTCGGTCATAGGCAATATGCGTCAACGTAATTTCGTTGCCGGTTGTTTCTGTTCCATTGCTGGATGAAAGGAGATCAAATTCCTTGTTTTCAGCCCGTTGTGACACTTTTGAGAATACTTCTTTTTCTGTAAATTGAATTTCGACGCGATTACATTAACACAATTACAAGCTATTCGGAATTTTATCGATAAAATTTTGTTGCTGCGAGTGGTTGGGCCAGATACTCTGGCGTACCAACATTTTTCCTCTATCAATTCCAGAAAATCACATGAAAATCTATACACACAACATCTTTGTTGAATGGGGCGATTGCGACCCGGCGGGGATCGTCTTTTATCCAAACTATTATCGCTGGATGGACGATGCCACATTTCATCTGTTTGACAGCGTGGGTTATGGTTGGAATGAAATTCGCAAAAAATTTGGTGCGCCTGGATTGCCGCTGATCGCTACTCATGCCGAATATCGCATTCCCGGCTTTTTCGGTGACAACATCAGCATTGAAGTCGGCGTTTCTGAATGGGGCACAAAGTCCCTGACCGTATCCCATCGCTTTATGAAAGACGGCAAGCTGGCTGTCGAAGGCTGGGAAAAGCGCATCTGGAGCGAGGGAGAACCCGGGGACGGTAAAAAGATAATCACAGCACCCATCCCGGACGAAGTCAAAGCGGCACTTAGTTCGCCAGAAACATCGGATCAGGGGGAATAGATATGGCAGGTGGAGTAATTGCCAGCGCAATCGTCCCGCATACGCCTCGTATGGGCGTCGAGGAAACGGCACCGGATTTTGTGCGCCCGTTGATCCAGGGGCAACGTGATCTGGGCGAGGAACTGCGGGCACTTAATCCGGACGTGATCATTTTGCAATCCAGTCACTGGGTCAGCACTTTCAACTGGTATGTAACGGTTAACAAAATCCATGAAGGTGTTTGCATTGCGGATGAAGCCCCGGATCTTATTCCGGGCTCTCCCTATAAATATAACGGTGATCCTGAATTTGGTCACGCGGTGGTAGACGCAATCAAGGGTGCTGACCTGGCCGTTGGTTTGATGGACTCGCCACATTTCAAATGGGATTACGCGTCTTATGTGCCGCTTCATTACCTTGATCCCGATGCAACCGTTCCCGTTGTGCTGTTGCCTTCTGTCGTTTGCTCCGACCTGGATGAAAATCTGAAAGTTGGCGGACTGGTCCATGACGCTGCGGTAAAATCGAACAAAAAGGCCATATTTCTTGGCAGTTGTGCCCTGGCCCACAAAGTCGTTCGCGGACCCCACCTTTGGCCCTCCGAGGAACACATGGACACTGACAAAAAACTGATTTCCATGTTCTGTGAGGGTAAAATTGATGCTCTGATAGACTGGCTGCCGGACTACGCCCGTGATGTTGTTACCGAGATGGGCGGTCGACCTATGGCTGGCATGTTGGGGGCAACCGCCGCCATGGCCAACGCCAATAGCAGCGGTAATGGTGTGCGAGGCAAGCAGTGGGGCCCCTATGGGCAAAGTTCCGGTTCCGGGAACGCCAGTATTTGCGTGTTGCCTCATTGATTAATCTACTAAATGATTAGCCTATAAAATTTTCTTCGCAGGCCTTGCGCAGTGGGTATGCCGATGTTGAAATCGGCCCACGGATTTTCATTCCTATTTTACCAGACAGGGTTCAGTTATGGGTGCCGAACGATCTTTCGCGAAAGAAGTAGAGCAACTTCGAGCGGGTGACGGAGACGTCTTTTTTGGTGAAGGTATTCTGGCCGTCACCAAAGGGTTGCTGCAGTCGGGCGTTGCCTATGTCGGCGGCTATCAAGGGGCACCGGTGTCGCATTTGATCGATGTTCTGGTTGATGCCGAAGACCTGATGACTGAACTGGGCATGCATGTCGAAACCTGTGCCAACGAGGCCGCTGCTGCGGCCATGCTGGGCGCGTCTATCAATTATCCCTTGCGCGGGGCAGTGACGTGGAAATCCATTGTTGGGACCAACGTTGCCGCGGACGGATTGTCGAATCTTTGCTCGCCAGGCGTCATGGGCGGCGCCTTGATCGTTGTCGGTGAAGATTACGGCGAAGGGGCGAGTATCATTCAGGAACGCACCCTCGCCATGGCCATGAAGTCAACGATCTGGCTGATGGATCCAAGGCCGGATTTGCAGAATATCGTTGATATGGTGGAACATTCGTTCGAAATGTCCGAAGCGTCCAATTCACCCGTCATGATGCAATTGCGTATTCGCTCCTGCCATGTCCAGGGAGAGTTTATTGCAAAGGACAACGTCAGCCCCGACGTCGGTACCAAAAACAAGTTTGCGGACCCGGCCGTGTTTGAATATGACAAGCTTGCCCATCCGCCGGTAACTTTCAGTCATGAGAAGTTGAAAGTGTCCGCCAGGTTGCCAGCCGCGCAGCGCTACATTGTCGAACACGGTTTGAATGAACTGATTGAAGGCGAACAAAATTCGGTTGGCATTATTGTTCAGGGCGGTATTTACAACATCCTGATGCGCCGTCTGCATGTCATGGGACTGGCTGATGCCTTCGGCAACAGTCAGATTCCGATCCTTGTCCTGAATGTGACCCATCCTCTGGTGCCAGATCAGATTACTGACTTTTGTGCCGGCAAGAACGCCGTGTTGATGGTCGAGGAAGGTAATCCGGAATTCATGGAGCACCAGGTCAACACGATGCTGCGCAAGGCAGACCTGAACACATCACTCCATGGCAAGGACGTTTTGCCTGCCGCTGGCGAATATACAGCTGATGTCTTGCAGGAAGGACTTGTTTCATTTCTTGAGCTGGCCATGCCAACCGGATTGAACAAATCCGGCATCCAGGATCTTGTCGCCCGCAGCAATGATGCACGCAGCGGCGGCAAAATTTCTCTTGGTCAAACATCACCGCCTAGACCGCCGCAGTTTTGTACGGGCTGTCCGGAGAGGCCGGTTTTTTCTGCAATCAAGATCATCGAGCAGGAAGTGGGCAAAGTGCATATCTCAGCGGATATCGGCTGTCATGCTTTCGCGACGTTTGAACCTTTTTCCATGGGCAACTCAATCCTTGGTTATGGAATGTCTCTCGCCAGTGCAGCCGCAGTCGCACCGTTCCAGCAACGCCGTTCGATCTCGATCATGGGAGATGGCGGCTTTTGGCATAACGGCCTGACCAGTGGGGTGGTCAGCACAATGCTGAACGCCGGTGATTCGATCCTCATCATCATGCAAAACGGTTATACCTCTGCGACTGGGCAGCAGTTTATTCCCAACAGTGCTGCCGGACGGCACAAGGAACCGCCGGGCATGGATATCGGCAAAACCCTGAAGGGCCTTGGGGTTCCGTGGATGAAAACGATCCGGACTTATTCTGTATCTGTGATGGTGGATACCTTACGAGAGGCGCTGACGACAGACGTACCGGGTCTGAAAGTGATCATTGCGGATGGCGAATGTCAGCTCGCGCGGCAGCGGCGATTGCGCGGTGAAAATGCCTTAAAACTGGAACGCGGTGAACGGGTTGTAACACCGCGCTTTGGTGTCGACGACGAGATTTGCTCGGGCGACCACGCCTGCATTCGATTGTCCGGGTGCCCCAGTCTGGGCATCAAGGATAACCCAAATCCTTTGAAATCTGATCCAGTGGCGACGGTTGAGCCCTCCTGTGTCGGTTGCGGTCTTTGCGGGGAAGTCACGCATGCAGCGACGCTTTGTCCTTCATTTTATCAGGTCGAAAAAGTCACCAATCCAGGTGCCTTTGAAAGCATGATGCAATCCCTTCGCAAGGGAACGATCAGCATGCTGGGAGGCGGCAAATGACGGAAGTAACAAACGTGCGGCCAACGACTTTGCTGATTGCCGCCATGGGTGGTGAAGGCGGCGGCGTGCTGACCAGCTGGATTGTGAATGCCGCACGAAGCAGTGGTTTGGTGGTGCAGGCAACGTCTATTCCTGGCGTGGCCCAGCGAACAGGCGCAACAACTTATTACATCGAGATCTGGCCAGAGGTCTTGCCGAAGGGTGCACCAAAACCGGTATTGGCGCTGGCGCCAGCTATTGGAGAAGTCGATATTCTGGCAGCCACAGAATATGTCGAAACCGGGCGGATGATCGAGGCGGGGTACGTCACGCCTGATCGCACAACTGTCATTGCCTCTGACCACCGTGTGTTTACCACTCATGAAAAAGTCGCCATGGGTGACGGTCGCACCGATATTGCGCCAATAAAAAAAGCGATTGCTGAGCGTGCCAGGCTGGCCATTGTTTCGGACATGCGTGCCTTGTCCATGAAAAGTGGTGCTGTGATCAACGCTGTGATGTTGGGCGCCATTTCGGGTGCCGGTGTATTGCCGATCCCGGCAGAAACGTTTGAGGCAGGTATACGGGCCGAGGGAAAAGCCGTCGAAGCAAATCTGCGCGGTTTTAATGCCGGACTGGCAGCGGCAACCGCTGGATCAGGCGCAGCGGACGAAAACAAATCTGTTGCTCATGCCCATTCTGCCTTGTCCCATATGATCACCAATGACTTTCCGCTCGCGGCACATCCTGTGCTGGAGGAAGCCGTTACCCGTTTGATCGACTATCTGGATGTCCCTTACGCCAACCTTTATCTGCAACGCCTCGAGGCCTATGCGAAAGGTGATCAGGAATTGCTTGTCAGCGTTGCCAGACATCTGGCCGTGCGTATGGGCTACGAAGACATCTACCGCGTGGCCCAGGTCAAGGTTCGCCCCGAACGTCTCGCCCGTATTCGTGCCGAAGCCGGTGCCAAAGACGGGGAGCCGATCAAAGTCAGGGAATTTTTCAAGCCAAGACTGTCAGAAATCAGCGACGTCCTGCCTACCGGGCTGGGACAATGGTTGCAGAATGTCGGCATTCGAAATCCGCGCCTCGCTGGTAAATCCTGGCCCATGTTGGTTGAAACAACATCCGTAAGCGGGTACCTGCGGCTTTCAATCCTGGCCGGTTTGCGCCGCATTCGCCGCTCGTCGCTCCGCTTCGGTGTTGAAACCCGGGCGATAGAAAGCTGGCTGGAGACAATCAGTCTGGCCATGCAGTCAAACCACAAGGTGGCCCTCGAAATTTCCGAAAGCGCCGGACTTATTAAGGGCTATGGCGATACGCATCAGCGCGGGATGAAAAGCTATACCCTGATCATGGAACAACTTGTGAAACCGGCTGTCAGTAATAACGATTTTACCGACCAGCTGGCGATGCAGATTTCTGCTGCACGATCCGCCGCTCTCGCGGACCCGGATGGTCAAACACTGAAGGCGACGCTGGAAAATGCCGCCTGACAGCAGGCACAATTGAATATTTGTGGGCGACCACACGATCAATATCACTAAAGGATACAGGCATAATGCTGATTAACGGGAACTGGGCAGACGCCAACGAGGGCACCACATTTGACGTCATCAACCCTGCAAATGGTGAGGTGGTGGGCCAGGTCCCTGATGGTGATGCTGCCACGGCGAAAGCTGCGATCGATGCCGCAGCCACCGCATTCGGTTCCTGGTCAAAGACAACGGCACATGCGCGTTCTGCAATTCTCTACAAAGCCTGGCAGTTGATGCTGGAACGCAAGGAAGATCTCGCGCGGACAATGACGATGGAGCAAGGCAAACCTTTGCGCGCCGCCCGTACCGAAGTTCAATATGCTGCCGATTTTCTGCTCTGGTTCGCAGAAGAGGCCAAGCGAACGTACGGCGAAACCATTCCCTCCGCACGGGCAGATCAGCGCTTTATTGTATCTCACTATCCCGTCGGTGTGGTGGCTGCAATTACGCCCTGGAACTATCCTGTATCCATGATCACCCGCAAAGTTGGTCCGGCACTGGCTGCTGGTTGTACTGTCGTGCTCAAACCCGCTGAAGCAACCCCGCTCAGTGCGATAAAAGTATTTGAAATTTTAGCCGAAGCCGGTGTGCCTGACGGTGTTATCAACCTGGTGACCACCAGTAATCCGGCACCGGTCGGAGAAGAATTTGTTTCCAACCCGCTGGTCCGAAAGCTGACTTTCACAGGCTCGACCGCTGTTGGCAAGATGTTGGCTGGCAAGGCTGCGGGGAACATGAAGCGGGTCTCGTGCGAGCTGGGCGGACACGCACCATTCCTTGTCTTCGACGATGCTGATCCTGTGCATGCGGCCAAGGGTGTACAGCTTGTGAAATTCCTGAATACCGGTCAGGCCTGTATCAGTCCCAACCGGATTTTTGTGCATCAGTCAAAAGTGGACGCATTTGTCGACACGTTGCAGTCGCGGGTTGCCGGGATGCAGGCGGGGTCGGGTTTCGAAGAGGGTGTAACCATCGGGCCGCTGGTTGATGAACGCGCTGTAACCAAGGTTTCGGCGCAAGTTGATGATGCTGTTGCCAAAGGTGCCGAAGTTGTTTGTGGCGGCAATCGTCTGATTTCGAACGGCCTGGATAAAGGCTTCTTCTACGCCCCGACAGTGCTCAGGGGTGTGACACCGGATATGTTGATTTACCGCGAGGAAACTTTTGGCCCAGTCGCACCGATCATTACCTTCGAGGATGATCAGGAGGCTTTGAAAATGGCGAACGACACATCCTACGGATTGGCGGCCTATGTTTATACGCGCGATATCTCACGTGCCATGCGGATGTTTGAAGCATTGGAATTTGGCATCATCGGTGTCAACGACATTAACCCCAGTGCGGCGTCAGCACCCTTCGGCGGTATGAAAGACAGTGGGCTTGGTCGTGAAGGCAGTCGAGAAGGGATATCCGAATATCTTGAAACCAAACTTGGTGGCTTTGCAATCTAAAGCCAGACAGAGTCTGACCAAAGGCGCTCCTGATCGGCTGGTGTCAACTTGTCGACAAGATACCGCAAGACATCGCGGCTACTGACAATGCCGATGGGCTTGCCGTCCTCGACCACAGGCATATGCCGATAGCCTTTGTCGTGCATCGATTTGATCACGTCCCGGGCGTCGTCTTCCCGTGTGCAGGTGGAAACCGGTGATTTCATGGCGCTGCTGATTTTTGCATCCAGAAACCCGGCCCCCTGGTCGGCGAGGCCGCGCACCACATCCCGTTCTGACAGAACACCGATCACCCGGCCATCATCATCGCAGACCAGCCCGAGACCAACATTACGTTCTGACAAAATTCGGGAAGCCTCCAGGACCGTTGCGTCCAGCGGAACGACAACCATATTGTCTGCCTGACCACCATCCATATTGATGGCGCGAATTACGACTTTGATCAGCATTTTCTTGCCCTTGTTACCGTTGGCCTGTCTTGTTACCAGGCGACTATAACCTGTTCGAGGTTTGAAGGTGAGAGGCGAATTGTCACATTTGTTCGAAATTTGGGCTTGAATTATCTGCAAATAAATATTATTTATTACAGGAATTTTTGGACTGACTATTCCTTGAAAATGGTTGGCTTCGAAGCATGAAACCAGTTCGAGGTACGGTTAAGTCCTTGAAAATAAATAGTTAAGAAGGAATATTCGTTATGAAAGCCATCGGCTTCACCCATTCGCTCGGTATCGATGAAACACAAAGTTTATTTGAATTCGACGTACCTGATCCGGTCGCAAATGGCCGCGACTTGCTGGTCGATGTCAAAGCAGTGTCTGTTAATCCGGCTGACGCCAAGCGCCGCATTCGCACGGCTGTTGATACCCCTCACGAAGCGCCGCTGGTACTTGGTTACGACGCTGTCGGCGTGGTTGCTGCAGTTGGTTCCGACGTCACAAACTTTGCTGTCGGGGATGAAGTCTGGTACGCCGGGGATCCGACGCGATCAGGCAGTAACGCCCAGCGTCAGTTGGTGGACGAGCGTGTTGTCGGGCGCAAACCGAAGAATCTCTCGTGGGCCGAAGCAGCGGCCATGCCTTTAACGGGACTTACGTCATTCGAGATGTTGTTCGACCGTTTTTGCATTACGGAAGGCAGCGGCAAGGGCAAATCCTTGTTGGTCATTGGCGGTGCCGGCGGCGTTGGCTCACTGACAATCCAGCTTGCACGCAAGCTCACAGATCTGACAGTGATCGCCACAGCCTCGCGTCCTGAAACGGCGGAATGGTGCCGTGAAATGGGTGCTCATGAGATCGTTGATCATCGTGATCTGATTGCTGAAGTACAGGGCAAAGGCTTTGACACTGTTGAATATATTGCCAACTACGCCGACACATCCCAGCACTGGGATGCCATGGCTACACTGGTCGCCCCACAAGGCAAGCTGGGTTGCATTGTTGAAACAGATGACCTGATTGACGTAACGCGTTTACAGGGCAAATCGGCGTCACTGCATTGGGAATTGATGTTCACACGGGCCATGTTTGGTACCGACGATATAGCGCGTCAGCACGACATTCTGAACCGCCTGGCGGACCTGGTTGAAAGTGGCGATGTGGTTTCTACGCTGCGACAGACCCTGAACGGTTTTTCCGCTGACGTCCTGAAAGATGGTCACAGGATCATCGAAACAGGCAAGGTCTTTGGCAAGCTTGTGATCGAATATTAGGACGAAATTATCGGAAAATAGTGGCGCAAAACAGGGACATTTGTTCGCATTTGACGGACATTTTGTCACAAACAGGGTGCAAATGGGCCTGATTTAAAGTCAATTCAGCGTGTGATCGCTATTCTTCCGAGGTTATTTCCGGCGTAAATCGTTTGCGGTGCCAGGCCCAGGCATCTGCCACAATTGTATCGATATCGCTGCGCATGGTTTGCCAGGAAAGTTTTTCCCTGGCAGCTTCCGGATTTGCCACCAGCCAGGGTGGATCA
>Ga0233430_1004294_pt1 | contig 13334 bp, 13 predicted proteins | sample SI_118_April2016_2_FD_179883 | JGI IMG/M metagenome (GOLD analysis project Ga0233430, IMG submission 179883) | Seawater microbial communities from Saanich Inlet, British Columbia, Canada - SI_118_April2016_150_MG | ecosystem: Environmental > Aquatic > Marine > Inlet | place: Canada: British... | reverse complement strand
GTGCGGAGAGATGAATTCAGTTGGCAGGTCCATCGGCCATTCAGGTGGCGGTCCGGAAAATGTTTGTGCGGTGTATCATTTTCCCGATGTGCAAGAACCTGTCACAGTCGCGGCCTTTTGTTCCGGATCAGACGAGGGTGTAGCGGAGAACGAGGTCGTCGAGCTGGTTGTTTGATTAAGCCGTTGCTTCTGGTGTCTGGCAGCATAGGCTGATAAGAGAGGCCTGAATTTCCATACTGAAAGCCTGAACTGCCATGATTACCTATTCCCGCGAACTCACCGTAGCCTGGGGGGAATCCGATCCTTTTGGTCTGGTTTATTATCCGATGATGTTCACCTGGTTTAATGAGACCGAACATGAACTGCTTCGCGCGCTGGGCTTTCCGACCAACAAACTGATTACCGAAACCCGCACGGCCTTTGTCATGGGCGATGTGCATTTCCGTTTCATCGGTCCTGCCGCCTATGGCGACAAGGTGCGCACGACCATCCAGATGCACAAGATGGGCAAAAGCTCGGTGCATTGGGATTGCAAGGCGGTGCAGGCAACGACCGGAGACGTGGTTTGCGAAGGACGCGCCATCCGCATCTATGCCAGGATTCTGGAAGACGGCAACCTCGAAGCCCACACAATCCCGGATTACATTCGGGACGCCCTGTCCAACCCCGGCGGTTTGATCAGCTTACCCGAAGATGAAATGCCTACCAGTCAGGACGATTGATAATTAAACAGCCCCCAGTGATTCCCCTGGCGTTTGGCCCGTCGATGCAAGACAACAACGGTTAGCAACAGGACCAGGACTTCTGCGACAATGCCGCCATACCAGATACCGGGCTCGCCAAAGATAAAGGGCAGGGCAAAGGTCAGGGGCAAGGCAAACAGGTAGGTGCGCGACAGACCCAGCAAAGCCGCACGTCCTGCATCACCAATGGCCTGAAACCAGGTGGCTATCATCATCAGGGGACCAAACAGAAACAGCAAAAATGTCGCCAGCGGCAGGATGCGGTTGATCTCGTTAACGATGGCCATATCGTCCACAAAGATCAGGCCAATAACAGACCGGCTGCTTACAAAGATAGTTTGCACGCCAACACAATAGACGATGGCAACCACCAGGGCCGTGCGCAGACTGTTGTCGGAACGCTGCCATTTTTCCGCCCCGAAGTTATTTCCGGCAATGGTCTGAAAGGCCATGCTGATTCCCAGCAAAGGCAAAAATGCAAAGGTCATCAGGCGGGTGATGATACCAAAGGCCCCTGCAGTCGCCTCATATGATTCCCCCGCCCAAAGCTGCAGGCAATAGATCGTAAGACCGGCAGACAGGGAGACGCCGATGTAGCCAAGGCTGGTCGGTGCGCCCAGAGCCAGTAATTCGCCCCAGTGTTTCCAGCCCGGACGGATGTTTGAAAAGCGAAATACAGCGGATGACTTACCCAACAGTCGAAAGCAAATGATGGCTGAAACCGAACAGGCCTGAGCCAGTACCGTGCCCCATGCCGACCCGGCCACACCCCATCCAGCTTCGACTACAAAAATATAGTCAAAGCCGATATTCAGGAACGCCGAGGTCACCGAAATAGCGGCCATCATGCGCAACAGCCCCTCACATCGCAGGGCATCGATATTGATCGACAGCATGAAAACCAGTGGCGAACACAGGATCAGAATGGAGATGTAGGTATAACCAGCATTTGCCAGTACGACCGATCCATTGGCCACTTGCAAGGTCAGGCTGCTGCCGCCGGACAAGAACAGTCCGATCAATACCGCGCAAACGACCAGGGCCAACAAGATGGCCTGACCGTAGACGGCCCCGGCCTCAGTGTGATCACCGGCCCCCAACCGTCGGGCATAGATGCTGGAAAAACCGCTTGAAACCAACGTCGAAAGAGCGACCAGCAACATGTACAACGGAAACATCAAAGTCACGCCGGTCAGGGCATCCGCGCCAACGAATGCCCCCAGGAACCAGGCGTCGACCAGAGTAAAGAGGCCGTTCAACAACATGATCAAGATGATCGGCGAGGCCGTTTTGGCAAACAGAACCGGCAGCGACCCGGCCAGATACATGTTTTGTGATGGGGAAGATGTATTGGTCATTTGTTCTCTCCCACATGCAAAACAATTTGTGGCCGGCCGTTGGACGTCTTTTGTGGCGTGACTCCCTTGTGATCAATATTGCCGGTGACGCGTTGGCGAAAGGACGAAAAGGAATCATGCGTGACCACATCCACGGGCTCGTCAAAATGCATTGTGACACGAAACAAATCTCCGCTTTCCAGCGGCACCATATTCAGCACACTGGCCTCAAACGCCTGGCCAAGATAGAGACCTGTCACCCGATCACCGATGGCGACCGGACAGACTTTCAGGATCGCGTCTGCGGTCTGGTTTTCACTTGCGGCATGCAAGGTGTTCCAGTCACGATAACCATATTGTTTGGCAATCAGCTCAAGCGACTGGCTGTGGCCTGTTGTTGTTCCGCCGGATTGACGCTCCGCACGCAGGGCTTTGGCCTGCAGTTTCAGGACATCAATCGGAGGCAAAATAGATGAAGTACTCATCATAAACCTCTTTCAAAGTTATGATGCGGAAAACCAGTTGGTGCTCGCGTTGCCATCAGACCGCACACAATGAAAGTGGGTAGATGATTTGATAAGAAGGCTTCACCATGGCAGAACCAGCGAGCGGCAGGGGCCTTCACCCAGGCCGGTTATATAGGAGGCGGAACTGTTCTTGTCAAAGGGAAAGTTGGAACAGGCCGTCAATCGAAACCGGTGAAGGTGATGATGTCGTCCGTTTCGGTGCGGTCTGATTTGACCTCATTGGCTTCAAAATCATAATCGGGATAGCCCATGGCGATACAGGTCATAATCACCTGTTCGTCCGGAATTCTGGCGTGCTCGCGCACAACGGCTGACTGCATGATGCCCTGACCATTGATCACGGTACCAAGGCCGCGCTCCCATGCTGCCAGCACCAGACCATAGGTCACAGCGCCCAGATCAAAGTGCGCAATGGTGGCAGGCTCAAGACTTTTGTCGTAGGTCATGACAATGGATACAGGTGCATCAAACTGGCGAAATCCGCGCATGACCCAGTCCTGGCGACGGGCCTTGTCATCACGCTCGATGCCCATGGCTTCAAACAGTTTGACCGCAATGTCGACCTGGCGCTGGCGATGGACACCGACATAGGCTTCGTGTGTTGGAATTTCCCGCTGGGGTTTGACACCCGCCAGCATGCGTTCGGTGTTGCCCTCGCGAATACGGTCCAGAGGTTCTCCGGTGACGACATGGAAAAACCACGGTTGGGTATTCATGGATGATGGTGCGCCCTTGGCGATTTCGATGATCTCACGGATCAATTCTTTTGGCACCGGATCCTTTTTGTATCCGCGAATGCTGCGGCGCTCGGCGACCAGCGTCTGATAATCCATAAAACAAACCTTGTGATTGTGGTGCGCTGCAGGATACAGGCGCAAAAATATTGGTTATTGTTGGGTTATTCTAACGCCGGTAAATTGAACCGGGAATGCCATCATTGCGGAAAAACCTGAATAATGACGCCATCAAGCAATGAAAAGAACCTGTTGATCGTTGCACATGTGCCCTCCAACAATACCCGGGCCTTGCGCGATGCCGTTGTGGCGGGGGCCGGATCACCTGAAATCGAAGGCGTGAAGGTTGTGGTCTGCACACCGTTTGAAGCAGGGCCCGAGGACGTGCTGGCTGCTGATGCCATCATTCTTGGCACCACCGAAAACCTTGGTTACATGAGCGGTGCCCTCAAGGATTTTTTCGACCGGATTTATTATCCCTGCCTCGAGGAAAAACAGGGCCTGCCTATGGCGGTCTATATTCGCGCTGGCCACGACGGCACCGGCACCCGCCGTGCCATCGACACCATCACTACCGGCTTGAAATGGAAAGCCGTTCAGGAACCCGTTATATGTCGCGGCGACTGGGACCCTGCATTTGTGGAACAGTGCGAGAAACTCGGCATGGCCATGGCCGCAGGGCTTGAAGCCGGGGTTTTTTAGGTTTTCTACCCGTCACCCCGCACTTGATGCGGGGTCCATGCGGCGGCCCAATTGGGATGTGTTTTACGTTGCGACACAGGCGTAGACCCCGCATCAAGTGCGGGGTGACGGATTGGTTTTGGTCAGCGTGACCCACAACATTTATTCAGGAACTTGTCGACGTCAGCCTGGCACGACAGCACCTCCAGAGAACCTTCGAAAGTGCGAAGGGTTTCCATCAATTGCGGTCGGTGGGCGTTGCGAAAATTCCATACATACTTAAGAAACATCCAGTCGAATCGTTCAGGACACTCAGGCGCGACATCGGCGCGGTTTCTACCTTGTAGTCGGAGTGTGCGTACAATCACTCGCCAAATACATAACATCCGAGGCATATCCAGAAAGACTACCGTATCTGCTCTTTCCAGTCTGGCTATCAATGTAGAATGATAGTTTCCATCCATGATCCAGATAGGCTCGGTGATTAACTCGTCGACAATAGCGGCCCAATTGGCCATATCCGGTGATTTCCAGCCCGGAAAAAAGAAATGCTGGTCAAGATGGATGACAGGGAGTTCCGTTCCAGCGGAGAGTTTCAGCGAAAATGATGATTTGCCTGCGCCTGCATTGCCAACAACAAGCACACGCTTCATGACTTCATTTACCCCGCTTTACTTATACGGATCAGCTGCGTCTCTCAGGCCATCGCCGAAGAAATTGAAGGCCAGTACAACCAGGATCACCGGGGCGACTGGCAGCATCAGCCATGGATACAATGCTACAGCGTTGATGTTCTGGGCTTCGTTTAGCAACACGCCCCAGCTGGTAATTGGTGGACGCAGGCCTAACCCCAGGAAACTCAAAGCGGTCTCACCCAGGATCATCGACGGCACTGACAAGGTGGCCGAAGCGATCAGGTGGCTCATGAAGGATGGCACCATGTGACGACCAATAATGCGGGACGGTTTGGCACCCATCAGCTCGGCGGCGGAGGCGAAATCTTCCTCGCGTAAAGCCATGAACTTGCCACGCACCGCCCGGGCAAGACCGGTCCAGTCCAGCAGTCCCAGAATGATCGTGATGCCAAAGTAAATCAGCACCGGTGACCATGTCACCGGCAAGGCAGCGGACAGCGCCATCCACAATGGCAGTTCCGGAAACGAGCGTATGATTTCGATCAGGCGCTGGGCCAGAGGATCAAACCAGCCGCCATAATATCCGGCAAAACCGCCAATAATAATACCCAATATGAAACTGACGGTAATACCGATCAGGCCCACGGTCAGGGATATTCGGGTGCCATAGACAATGCGTGAGAACATGTCACGCCCCAGGCGGTCCGTTCCGAACAGGAACAGGGTGCCACGTTTTGCCGGGCAGGCCAGATGGAAGTCGGCCTTGAACAGATTCATGAACTCGTACTTGCTGCCGCTGCAGAAGAAACGAATGGGCTGAACCTTTTTGTGGTTGGGCTCGTAGAACCGTTTCATGGTTTTACGATCAAGCTTCAGCTTGTAGCCATAAACAAACGGGCCGACAAACTCACCTTCATGAAACACGTGGATGGCTTGCGGCGGCGCATAGATAAAGCGCCGGTTCTTTTCACTCAGTTCGTAGGGGGCGATGACCTCACTCAATAATGCTGACGCATACATCAGCAGCAAGATAATGCCCGACGCCACGGCGATTTTATGGCGCTTGAACTTCCACCACATCATCGTCCATTGCGACGCCATGTAATAGCGTTCCTGCTCCGGCGTCAGTTTCTCGACGGAATAGGGATCAAACGGTTCCTGGCTGACATAGTGCTCAAGCGGCCGGGCATCATTTTTGGAGGCATCATTTTTGCTGATGTCGGTCATCGTGTGTTACCCCCGGTGAGACGAATACGGGGGTCGAGCATGGCCAGGGCCAGATCAGAGAGGAACATACCAAACACGGTCAGGGCGGCCAGGAACATCAGGAATGATCCGGCAAGATATTGATCCTGTGAGCGCAAGGCTTCCACCAGCATGGGGCCGGTGGTCGGCAGCGACAGCACGACAGAAACAATGGCTGCACCGGAAATCACCTGCGGCAGCATGTTGCCAATATCGGCAATGAACGGGTTCAGGGCCATGCGCAAAGGATACTTCATCAGCACCTTGAAGGGGTGCAGGCCCTTGGCGCGCCCGGTGGTGACATATTGCTTTTGTAGTTCGTCCAGCAGGTTGGCGCGCAAACGCCGGATCATACCTGCCGTGCCCGAGGTGCCGATGACAACAACGGGAATCCATAGATGCTCAAGTACGGACATCAATTTGGCAAAAGACCACGGCTCTTCCAGATATTGCGGGTCCATCAGACCACCGATCGACGTCCCGAAGGTGACATTGGCGTAATACAGCAATACCAGGGCCAGCAGGAAGTTGGGTGTCGCCAGGCCAATAAAGCCAAGGAAAGTCAGGGAATGATCCCCGATGCTGTACTGGTGTGTCGCCGAATAAACCCCGATGGGAAAGGAGACGATCCAGGTGAAGATAATGGTGGTGAAGGACACCAGAAAAGACAGGAACAACCGGTCGCCGACGACATCGCCAACAGGCAGGTTATATTCGAAGGAATATCCAAGGTCGCCTTGCAGCAGGCCTTCAAAACCGTTGTTGCCTGGCCAGATGCCAACCCAGACGGCATATTGTTCGACCATGGGCCGGTCCAGGCCATATTGCTCGCGCAGGAATTCAATTTTCTCCAGCGCTGCTGTTTCGCCCTGGGCTTTCAGCTCCTGGATCTGGTTCGACAGATAATCACCGGGCGGCAACTGGATAATAATGAACACAAGCACACTGATCGCCAACAAAGTCGGGATCATGATCAGCATCCGGTGCACAATATAGGTGAACATATCCTGTCTTACCTCAAACCATCACTTTTCGTAATAAAATGTATCAGGACGGTAAATGCCGAACATGGCACCCGGGTCCCAGTTATAAACCGCTTCGGCCGGAATGTTTCTCAGCTTGCCTGAGGCCACAACCGGCTGCATGACGCCCGAGACAATACCAATGGAAAAGGTCTCGTCTGCATGGATTTGCAACATTTGCTGCCAGATGTCGGCGCGGGTTGCATCGTCTGTCGAGACCAGCCATTGACCATTCAGGTCTGCCAGTTCCTTTGCCTTGGGCAAATCCGGTGCTTCTCCGGCCTGACCCTTGGTCTCAAAAAACTGTCCCCACTTTGGCCATTGCAGACTTTGCTGACTGGTCGGCGCCAGTTCCGCCGGATTCATACCAGCAGTGGGCAGGCCATTTTCAAAGCCACCCCAAATAGAGATCAGGGTCTCGCCCGAAAAAATACGGTTGCGGAAAACTTCCCGCTGGGATGGTTTGGTGAACAGCTTGATGCCAACCTCGGCCCAGCCATCATGGACCAATTCCAGCACATCGGTCTGTTCGGTGTCTTCACCGGCGGTTTCGACAATGATGTTCATGGGCCGGCCATCAGGCAACAACCGGATGCCGTCTTCATCGCGTTTGTCTAACCCCAGGGCGTCCAGCATATCATTGGCTTTGGCTGGATCGTATTCGGTCCATTTCAGGGCGTAGTCTTCCTTGAATAAGGGACTTTCTGGCAGGGCCGTGTTGTTGTGTTCCAGCGCCAGACCGAAGTAAAGCGATTCGTTGATCAACTCGCGATCCACAGACAGCGACAGGGCATTGCGGAATTTTGTCGTCCGCAGCAATTTGCGCCAGACCGGATCGTTGACGTTCAGGTTAGGATACAGTGCCAGATGCGCACCCTTGGCCGAGCGCCAGAGATTAACCTTGTAGCCCACGCGTTCTTCTGAATCTTTCAGGAAAGTGAAATCCTTGAAGGCAAGGTTCCGGGCCTGCAGATCGGATTCGCCAGCACCGGCCTTGGCCGGGATCAGTTTGCCGTCAGACTGGTTCATGACGATCTTGTTGATGTAGGGAAGCTGGCGGCCTTCTTCATCGATGCGGTGATAGAAGGGATTGCGCCGACCGGTAAAGCGGGTTGCCGGTGGCCGCGTGATGTTGGCCCAGGGCTGCAGGGTTGGCTGATCCGGATTGTTGAACTTGTACATATTGTCCAGCCGGTTATGCAGGGCCGCCCAGTTGCGCTGGCCCTCTTCCTTGGCCATTTTATTCAGCGCAGTTTCGTCTGAATATTTGGCATGAAATTTTTTCAGATAATCGCTGGGGCGATAAACAAACAGCGGTGAGGCACCAGCCAGACGCGAGAGGAAAAACGGATTGGGCGTGTCCCAGGTGTAGCGAACCGTAACCTCGTCCAGCACTTCGAACATCGGCAATTTGCCATCGGCCAGCATGGCCACGGGTGGGCCGGACGGGGAAATTGATTTGTTGTTGGCGACGTCTTCCCACCAATAGCGGAAATCTTCCGACGTAAAGGCATCGCCATTTGACCACTTGTGGCCCTTGCGCAAAGTGAACGTAAAGATACGTCCCTCTTCGACTTTGTATTCTTTCAGGATGTCGGCGTGCATTTCAAAATTGTGGTCATAACCCATCAGACGGGCATAGCCCCAGACCACCAGATAGCGAACATCTTTTGATCGTCCGATCAGGGTGCGGAGGTTGCCGCCGTGCTGGCCAATGCTGCGCTCACCTGAAAATTTGACGATTTTGGGTTCAGCAGGCAGACGTTCTGCGATCGGTGGGATTTTGCCCTTGGCGATCATCTTCTTGAAATAGGGCGTTTCGACCGGCGACAGTGCCAGCGCCTGGCTGGCGACCAAAACAGAAAGGCCTGCCGCGACGACGGCTGTCTTTTTCAATAGTCGGATCATGATCTCAAAAGCTCCTTCGCACTCGCACGGTCGCTTTCCACGGCGGCCCGGACAAAGTGTCCTTCGCCAATGTCGACCAGATGCGGTTTGATGTCTCCGGTTTGTGTAAACGGGGCGTCCCATGCAGAGGGATCAGATGTTTTGCCTTCCATCAACGCCGTCAGGTCCAGCCTTGAATCCGGGTCTGTTTTTGGCACGGCAGACAGCAACGCCCTGGTATAGGGATGCACCGGGTTGGCAAACAGTTCTTCGCGCGGTGCCATTTCGACCAGGCGTCCGGCGCACATCACGGCGATCCGGTCGGCGATATAATCCACCACGGCCAGATTGTGCGAAATAAACAGATAGGTCAGCCCCAGCTTTTCCTGCAGGTCTTTCATCAGGTTCAACACCTGGGCCTGGATCGATACATCCAGGGCCGAGACAGGTTCGTCACAAATCAGCAAGGAAGGTCGCAAGGCCAGGGCACGGGCGATGCCGATACGCTGGCGTTGTCCGCCGGAAAAACTGTGCGGGTAGCGACGCAGGAAGCTGACATTCAAGCCAACCAGTTGCACCAGTTCCTTGACCTTTGCGAAGCGCTCTTCTTCCGTGCCGATATTATGAATGACCAGCGGCTCGCTGATGATATCAAACACCGTCATGCGTGGGTTCAGTGATCCGAAAGGGTCCTGGAAGATATATTGAACCTTGCGGCGATAGGCCAGCAAATCGGCCCCCTTCAAGGAGCGCACATCGATATCTTCACCGCGATCATTCAGTCTGATTTCACCGGCATCGGCACTGAAGGCGCGCATGACCATTTTACTGGCGGTGGTTTTGCCGCAACCGCTTTCGCCGACCAGGCCCAGGCATTCGCCGCGTTCGATATGAAAAGAGACATCATCAACAGCCAGCTGAGAACCGCCCGGTTTGCTGCCGAACAAGGACGTCTTGCGGGTCGAGAAACTTTTTGTCAGGCCTTCGACCCTCAGCAAGGGATGTTTGCTGTCTTGCTCTGGCTCGGCCCGGCGCTCTTCCATTAAATGCGCTGTGTCGGTCTTGATCTCGCGGATCGGGATCAGACGTTCGCCGGGCTTCATGCCAAAGCGGGGCACGGCGCGTAGCAGGGCTTTCAGATAAGGGTGTTGCGGGTCACGGAAAATGTCGTGCAGGGTGCCGCTTTCCATGACCTTGCCGTGATACATGACAACAATCTCGTCGGCCATGTTGGCGACCACACCCAGATCGTGGGTGATCATCAGGACGGCCATACCCAGCTTGTCGCGCAGGTCGTTCATCAGTTTCAGAATCTGGGCCTGAATGGTGACGTCGAGGGCGGTCGTCGGCTCATCTGCAATTAACAGGGCCGGGCGACAAATCAGGGCCATGGCGATCATGGCGCGTTGGCGCAGGCCGCCGGACAATTCAAAGGGATATTTATGTACCGACTGGACCGGATCCGGAAAGCCAACCAGCTCCAGAATTTCAATGCTGCGTTCCAGGGCCTGGGCGGCATCGCATTTTGAATGCAGCTCGCAGGCTTCGCCGATCTGGTTGCCGATGGTGTGCAGCGGCGACAGCGAGGTCATGGGTTCCTGGAAAATTATGGAAATGCGGCCGCCGCGCAGATTGCGCATGGCACTGCCATCGGGACTCAATTTGGCGATGTCGACGAAATTGCCAGGCTTGTCGGGATCAAAAAAGACGATTTCGCCGTTGGTGATATGCGCCGGTTTGGGCAGGATGCCCATGATGGCCTGACTGATGACGGTCTTGCCCGACCCGGATTCGCCAACGATGGCTACGGTTTTGCCTTTGGGCACACGAAAGGACACGCCCTCGACGGCTTTGACCACGCCTTCGGGCACGCGGAATTCGATCTTCAGATCACGGACAAGAAGTACATTGCTCATCGAAGGTGTGCGTCTCCGTAATCTTTTTCTGCAGGTGCCAGTTCTGCGGGTGCAAGTTCTGCAGGTGCCAGGCCCATCGCCTTCAGGTTTTCCAAAGTTGTTGTTTCAAGGTTCAATCCGTTTATACCTGCAATTCCTGTCGTTTCGGCAACAATCTGTTCAAAGCCGTCAATGGCGCTGTCCAGAGACAATTTTTCACCTTCACCGCCCAGCTGCAGCTGCATCCAGCCTGCCTCACGGTCCCGTCGTGTTGAAAAGTACCTTAACTTCAAAACTTGCATATTGCGCCACGAAATCGACTTTTTCGGCGCAAAACGACCTGCGGTCCTGATGCCCTTGTCACAAAGCATTACCGTCGTGGCCTGTCGGATCATCGTGCGAAAGCCGAATATCAGAAAAACAATCACCAACAAAAACAGAATAACCTTCAAAACATCGACCAGATCGACCAGTAGCAATGGTCCTGCGGTCAGTATCAAACCAATTGATGTTCGGAATAGATCGCCTGCCAGCGCACGCATCGGGTATCGATGTCGCGACTTGACCTGCCAATCGTCCCCTCCCACCATCATGAAAGCTTAAAGGCTTCATGCGCATCAAGCCAGCGTACAGAAGGCTGTTCCGCTGTCCAGGCCGCAAATTTTTCCAAAAAGGCCCATGTTTTCGCATCCTGGACCAGATGATGGGTTAAAATGCCGGTTATTTCCCCCTGATCGGCGGATAAACCCGCTGATCTTCCGCGTTTAGTCACCAAATGCTCTGTCAGCAGGTCCAATGTCGCGACTTCTCCCAAAAATGTCTTGTCGGCTTTCCAGTTTATGGGGTCGACATGGCAATTGTTAATATGCAGGCCGGCATGCACAGAGTTCGGATCCCGGTCTTTGTAGGTCGACAAGCCGACAAAACCGGTTTCCGTTAAAATCGGGATCAAGGCGTCGGGGATCCGGTTCCAGGGCGGCACCAATACCGGTAAGGCGCGGTCGGGGAATGCATTATTCAATAAGGCCAGGGCGCGAACAAGGTCGGCGGTCATATCCGCCAGGGGTCGCTGACTGGTGAATTCTGCTTTCTTTTCGTCTGCAAGTGCCCGGTTCCGATGGTCCAGGCCATGAACCAGCAGACAGGTATCCGCTGCAAACAGGTCCGTATTATGGGCCAGGGTTTCCGACATATTTGCCGGAATGACGGCCAGGGAAAGAGGAATATCGTATCGCTGACTGATACCTGTCAGGCGTGCCAGTTCTGGTGTTGGCTCAATGACATCGTCGTCCCGCCACCATAATGCGACTTCCCGGCCTGCGATCTGCCATTTTTCAACTTCATCGGAAAGGCGTTGCCAGGCCGTCTGAATATCTGTGGAGGCCGTCGACATCAATCGTCCCAGGTCACAGCGTCAGCCCAATCATTGACCAGTGTTGCCGATCTCCTGGCCCCGCCCGTATCGATAAAGGCCCCTGATGGCGGCCCGTTGACGGCCTTGTCGACAGCGGCGGCGAGAATGTCGGGCGACAAGGTCGCTTCGTCAACAACATGCAAAACACCTTGTTCGGACAGCAACCGCGCTCGCAAGGTCTGTTCCGTCTCAATACCACCGGCATAGGGCACAACCACAGCCCGGGCCCCGGCGTGCAGGGTTTCCATGATCGTGTTGTAGCCGCCCTGGCTTATGGAAACAGCGCAATTGGCCAGCAGACTGGTAAAATCGGGCCGCGCACGTTCCACCACGACGCCATTGGGAGCCAGTGATTTCAGGTCTGAAAATTCCGCTTCGAGAACGGTGTGGCCGACCAGCAATCGCCAGACCCGGTCATTCAGGCCGCTAACGGATCTGGCCTGCATTGCAGTGCGCAACAACTGGTCGCCAACTGCGCCGCCACCGGCAGAAACGATCACTTCACCAAATCCGGGGCTGTCTGGGCCGCCTTTTATGCCAGAAGTATCAACGACATAGCCGGTATAGCGTGCTTTGTCGCCAAGTCGTTCCGCATGTGGAAAGGTTTGATCAAAGGAAATCAGATTGGGGTCGCCGTGCATCATCACGTGATCGAAATAGCGATTGATCAGATCAATCATCTCGTCGTTGCGGCCCGGCTTTTTTTGCGCCACCAGAATATCCCGGACCGAACAAATCACAGCTGGTGGTTTGGCCGCAGATGTTGCGGCGTCCAGCAAGGGCAGCAGTTCAAACCGCATTTGGCGGCGACCAAAGGGGAACAGCTCGAACATCAGGATATGTGGCCGGGTTTCCTGCCACGCCGTCATCAATGCGTCGGCACGGCGTTGTCGCCAGGCGTCGTCTATGGGCTGATCGCTTTCGTCGACCAGTTCCTTGAAATACAAGTCGACCGCGCGCACCGGGGGCAATTGTTTTAATGTTGCGCCGCCGATATCCAGACCGGGTACGGGACTGCCACCTGAGACCAGCGTGACCTCCAGACCAGCGGCATCCATGGCACGCACCAGGGTTGCCGCTCGTCGCAGATGGCCAATGCCCAGAAGGTGTTGCACATAAAAGAGGACGCGGTGTGTCATGGTTTCATTTTATACACCGGGCCGCGCTTTTGGTCAGCCATCAGGACAAATTAGTCAGTGGTTCACCGACAGGCA
>Ga0233430_1004289_pt1 | contig 13347 bp, 7 predicted proteins | sample SI_118_April2016_2_FD_179883 | JGI IMG/M metagenome (GOLD analysis project Ga0233430, IMG submission 179883) | Seawater microbial communities from Saanich Inlet, British Columbia, Canada - SI_118_April2016_150_MG | ecosystem: Environmental > Aquatic > Marine > Inlet | place: Canada: British... | reverse complement strand
TTATTTACCTATTGCAAAAGACAAGGAATATTTATTTGAGTACATTGAGGATGGCCAAAAGAATCATGAGTATGAGGTAGATGGAAAGAATTTTAGGGAAGGAAAAATTATTGCTTCGGGAACAAAACAAAAGGTTGACTTTAAAATAGAAGTCAATGGAATAAAACAACCCTATAGTATTATTTATTCCTTGGGCTTAGAAGATAGCAATGAGGAGAATATGACGGGCGAGTTAAATGGAAATGCTAATTCAATTATAGGAAAGGTAAAAATCGATTGCGCTAAAGGAAAACGTCTTAAAATATTTTTTAAAGGAAATAAGTTTTACAATGAGGCCACTAAATCCATACAACTGCTACCCATTGAAAAGCAAAACACCATTTTTAAGGAAAAGGATCTAACCCTGCGACCTTCCAATATTTATATATTCGTGAATACAGTCGGGAATATGGGCAAGACACTGGATCACCTAAATAATATTCTTCCGGAAATAGTCTCAAAGTCAAAGAGCCAAAAGAAGAATAATATTAAAACCCTAGAAGTATATAGAACCAAAAAAGGGAAATTCAATAAATTGGAGATTGACAAATTAGGCTTGGCACCCGATCCAGCAAGCGAGGAAAGACCTAAAGAATTGCTTGAAAGCGCCGTGAGGGATTTGAGCGACAAGGAAGGGCCAGGACATATAATATATATAACTAATTCGACTCGAGCAGACCGATATCCTGATTTAATAAATTCCATCAACCCAAGTTTATTTAACAACAAAGGTGTAAAGTTTTTCTCCCTGCTGGTTGGAGATCACGATAGTGATCCATTAAAGAAAATTGCAGATTATTCTTTTGGCCAATATAAACGGGTTTCCAGCGATAAGAATGAAATTAGAAGTGCTCTACAGTATTTTATTAAAAATCGATAAAATATAAAACCAGTCTAAAATGATTTTATAAATTATGAATAACTACTGGCCTTTAAAAACTTTTGATTTCTGAAAAAATTTAAAAAATTCATATGCTATTACGCATCTTAGGTTATCAGAGCAATTTAAATATTTCTTTTTCTAGACTCATGGTTTTTTTGCTAATTGGGATTACAACATCCGCTTATGCAGATGATTGCGGGTTTCAACTTGATCCAAAGGCACTAAGACCAATAAAAAAACCCAGCTACAGTTTTTATAAAAACCCGGAACAGCTTTGGAAACCCGAGAAAATGTATTTACAACATCATAAGTGCAAAAATTTTTGGCAGGTATGGGCCAACCGATCCGGTGTCAAGTTCTATGACGAGCCTTATGATTCTAGCAATGAAACCAAACCCAATAAATATAAAGCTACGTTTTTGCAACCCTTTTGGGTAGTTGATAAAGTGGATAGATTTTTACTTTTAACAGAGCCAAATGGAGTAGAAGAGGTAGGATGGGTGGATATAGAAGCCATGCTTATCCTAGATTATGCCTATAGAGACCCAAAAAGCACGATTACCCATAAAGGAATTCTTATTAACGACCCAGAGGCGATTTCCAAAAGCAGTCTTCAAAATGTAAACGTAGTATTCCCATTGTACGCTCCACAAAGAGGGGCCCAGGAGATAGTAGAAAACCGCATAAGAATCTTAGATTTTCTTAACATTTATCAATACCATTACTCTTACAAGCTAGACCCCGTTACCAATGTTACTAATAGAGTAGTTGACTATGTTCTCATGGGAAAAAGCTTATCGCTTCCCTGGGAAAGATCATTGGAAATGTCAGTTACGGATTTAAATTCTGAAAATAGAAAACGGGATCCCATTAAAAGTGTGATACTTGGATGGGTACCTGTGGAAAGAGTGATGCTTTGGGAGACACGGGAAGCCATAGAACCAAATCCGGAAAGAAAACAGCCAATATATTATTTTAGGCATTCTAAAGACCTTGAATATTTTTATGGCCCAAAAAACACCAAAGCGGACCAAGCCATTAGTTTTCCCAATGAGGAAAAGCTTGTTATTGTTTCTGATAAACCGGAACAGATAACACGAGTGCATTTGCCCCCAGATGCACCACGATTCCCGGTAACCGACGATTCCAGTGAATCAACGCTAATCGGTATTCCTGGTGCCTCTCTGGAAAAAGAAAACATAAAAGTAATCAGAGCATTGGAAAATAAAAGAAAATTGGCCACCAATCTGGATATCGTTTTTGCTGTAGATACCAGTGAAAGCATGAAGGACTATTCAGGAGAATTAGGAAACATTATTAAAAACGCATTTCGAAAAGCTCAAGATTCCTTTACTGTGAAACGGGTTAGAATCGGGGGCCTGATCTATAGAGACTATGAAGATGGTGAAGACGTTTTCGATATAAAAGACTTTACCGACAACCCATATGAATTAAAAACTTGGTTTGACGCAATGAAATATTCCAACAAGGAACCAAAGGATAAATTTCCGGAAGGTTATTATCCTGAGGCAATGTTTCAAGGTTTATGGCACGCTATAAATGACTTGGACTGGGAAGCGGGACATACCAAAATTCTTATCCATATTGGAGATCATGGCAATCACAGTAAAGGACAAGATGAATATAATGAACAACAAATTTCCAAGCTCCTTTTTGAAGAAAATATTTCGCTGTTTTCTTTTCATGTTGTTCATCCCTCAAAGGAAGATCCCCTTGAACAAGAAGCTTCGAGATTATTTATTACTCAAGTTGACAAAATATTAAAAGGACTAAAAAAATATTTTAAGGGCAAAGCCCAGCAATTCAATCAAGTGGTGGAACTTGATCCCGATGACCAAGGAATGCTGCATAGAAAAGAAATTAAATCTCCAAAGGAACTAAACAAAGCAATCGTCGAGTCTATTACAGAAGATGTCACTTCTCAAATTACGGAAGCAATTCGTGTTTATGATAGATTTCGAGTGGGCAGCATTAAGAAAGAAAAAACCAAAAAAGATTATTGGGTCCCGCAACCAACCATCTCGGTATTAAAGCAGATACGAGAAGAGCTAAGCGAAAAAGAATTTGAACGATGGGTTAATCATAAAGCATCTTTTTATTATAAGGCTTTTGTTAAAATGGACCCCCCCAGTAAAGATGAAAATGAGTCCTCTCAGTTTTTAAAGGTGGTCCTTTTAACTGAAAAAAGCTTACGGGATTTAATTGCAGCCTTTGAGCCGCTTGCAAGGCGCAGATGGACACCTGACGCCCGCCTTCTTCCTGTTCTTTGGAAACAAATGATTCTTACTATTACAGAGGAGGAGGATGAAAATAATATTGATAGCCGTCGTTCCCTCAATGACTACTTCAAAATGGCCTATGGAATCGCTTTCGAAAATGATCATGTTTTATTAAAAATCTCTTTGGACGATATTTTAAAAGGGGATTTTTTATTTGATGAAAAAGTTCAAGATCTCATGGATGCCCTTAAAGAAAAATATAATTTTTTGAGACAAGCCTTAAGAAATGAGAATAGAAAATTTGCCCAATTCGGAGATCATTATTTTTGGATAATGAACCATGAAATGCCATAAGAATAATTTGAGGTAATTTTGTGAAGTACGATCCGCGTTTGATCTGGATGCTCATAAAAAGGGATTTTAAAGGATGCTCAGGGGAGGTTTCCTTAGAGGATTTCATTGTCCAGAGTCTACTCCCTTTATTGGGAACTATTATTATACTGATGATTCTTTGTTCCTCTGGAATCCTTTTTATAGGTGTACATCAGGGATATAAAGAAAAGTTAAATTTAATTAATGAAGACCCCTTTTCCACTGCCATTGCAGTAGATGGTGCAATAAAAAATAAAGACCGACTTTACCGTCTAGCCTGGCAAAAAAAAGACAACAAGTTTATAGAAATGGATAGCAAAAATTCCATTGATAAAAAAAATAGAATCATTAAAACCATAACCCCTATAAATTCACTAGGCATGTTTTTTGTCAACTCAGATGGGTTATTCATTGATGGAGAACCTTTATATGGAAATACGATGCCTTTATTTGATCATCTAACCAAAAAGGCTGTCTCTGATTCATTTGTTATACCCGGCCAATATTTTTCTTCGGATAATGACCAAGGCATTATAGTTTCCCAATCATTGTATGAGCAACTGGGGTATTCCACAGAGGAGGCTCAACCTAAGGAAATTCGTTTATTAGCCCCGAACATTAGTTTGCCGCCAGAGAAATTTGTACAAGGTAATCCGAGCGCATCTCCTATGAGCTATAAAGAATTGGTTTTTAACACGATTTCTGTTCCTTTGCGCGGTGTCGCAAGGAGTTTTCCAGATGGATCATTTCTTATCACAGAAGGATTATTCTGGAATTTATATAAAGGTGAATTTTATAATACAAACCGAAAAATAAATTCATTTTTTTTAAGACCGGGTGCCATACCGATAAAAGAGGCTTTAGAAATCGCACAAAAATGGATTACTAATTCAAACGTCATTAATATAGAATTACTTAAAAAAAAGCCCTTCATCACTAAAGAAGATGGAACAAAAGTAATTAAATTAATTTTTAAGACCCAAGAAAAGCCAAGATATTACAGAGTATTGATTGATTTTGAGGTTAATAAAATTAATTGGATTAATCACCCCATTCTTGATTTTGGCAAAAAACCCTTAGCTTACAGTTTTGGACAAATTAAAAACCATACCAGGGTGTTGGCATATCTGGATATTAATCAAAAGAAAGATTTAATTAATAATATAGATAAGCTTTATCACTTCCTTAATTCGATTGAGATGTATGTTAACACCCACCAGCTTGAAACCATTAAAAGATTTCATAGTGAATTAGAAATCATATCTAAAATGCTACCTTTTTTTCTTTCACTTTGTGGGCTGCTTATTGGGATTTATGTTCTGGTTTCTTTTGCTCTGTTCATTCAGACCAAAAGGCACAAAATAGGCATCATGTTAGCCTTGGGTGTCCGTTCTAAAACTATAAAATTCGCATATTTGATTGGAGGATCTTGCCTTCTTATTTTGTCATTTTTATGGGCCTTAGGTGTTGCACTTGTAATAGAAAATTACTTTATGCCCAAAGAATGGCCTTTTAGTTTCAGCACAAAGGATAGCTTTTTCTTTTTTATTCTGGTTTTGTGTACGGCTAATATTTCAGTTATGGCTGCCATCTACCATACTTTAAAGGTGATGCCGCATAGATTAATGTCATTTCGCGATTAAGTTTAATCAAAAGGTGTTTTAGCAAAATGGGCAATTTAAACCCCTTGTTTTCAGTTCAACGGATCAAAAAGGACCGAAGGTTAAATTTGGAGAATAAATTTTATCTCCATCGAAATAAGTTAACGATAATTTCAGGTGTGTCTGGAACGGGAAAAAGTACTTTTGTCAATATTTTAGGCCTTATTGATACTTGTGATGATGTTGAAATTATTTTTTCGCCCAGCGATGGGGCACAATATGATTACAAATCTCTATATCGCAATAAAACCAGATTAGAAACTGTGAGAAGGAACTATTTTGGATTTGTTTTCCAACATGACCATTTGATTGATAGTTTTTCAATATTAGAAAACTTAATATTCCCAATCCTTTCAAGAAATAATGGAAATATTTCCAATTATTCAATTAATGGTTTAAGGGAAAAAATCACTAACCTGATGGAAGAAATTGGTTTCGATGATTTATTAAAAAAGGGGATAGGGTATTTTGACAGGAGCCCTGCAACCCTTTCGGGTGGGCAAAGACAACGATTATCTTTAATTCGGGGCATATTACATGATCCGGAAGTTTTAATTGCTGATGAACCAATTGCATCCGTTGATGAAAAAGCAGCCTCCAATATTATTCATGTTTTAAAAATGTTAATAAGGCAAGGAAAAACGGTGATATTAGTTGCTCATAATAAGGATCATCACTTATTTAAAGAATGTGATGGGGAATATATTGAGATTGTTAATTCGAACCAAATTAGACTTTAACCCTGCAAAGCAAATATAAGGGGTGTGGACGAAGTCTTATGAAACATCATTAGCCATTTGGCATTCAAAATATAATACACCTGATTTTTTTGATTAAAGTAGTGATTTGATCATTTTTTAAAACTTCTTCATATCCTTCTATTCAAATGATTTCTCTTAAATAGGGAAAAGCGGAGTAAATAATTGAAATAGTTTTTATCATTATAAAACTCAATCTTAACTATTTCATAATTTGGAGAAAGGCAATAGGGTCAAAATGGAAATAACAAATAAAAAATTGACAGCTTGGCCATATTTATTGATATGCGCTTTCATGTATTTTGGATTAGTTGAAATCTCAAATGCCCAGGAGGAAGCATTCCCAGGGGTTGATTTGAATAAAAATGAAACTCAAACAACCGAAAGCCCTGCATATCCGGGCACCTCATCACAATCTGAAATTGGAAGAAATAAAGATCAATTGTCTGAAGAAATATTTAGTGATGAAACATTAGAAACTGATTTGATTGAAGGTAATAGCCAGCCTCCTAGAAATGGAAATTGTTATGAAAGCAATATAGGAAATGAAACGAATGAGGAAAGCTGGGTAAGGTTCAATACCCAAAACCCTCTGGTAGACTTAAAAAATGTACTTCAAGATGCTCCATTCAAGAGATTTTTAGAAGGAATGGACGATCATTTACCGGAATTTATTTCAACTGTCGAGAGCAATCAAAAGGATTTGGTCAAAAATTGGCGGGATTGTTACGATTTAGCGCTCGATGAATACAACACCATTGTCCAATATAAAAATCAATATTCAGAGTTTAAAAGTGGCCTTGTTTCATTAAAGACGATTGAAAATAGAATTAAATCAAATCGAGATTTATTTTTTATGGATATCAAAAATATTCCCAAGATTGTTCTTGGTGTTGGGGTTGCGGATTTTGATGTTGTGGATGTAAAACGAGATGAGGTAAATATTGAGATCTCTAAAGCTCTTGAAAGTGTCTTGCGGAGTACCAAAAGTTTTCCCTTGTCCACATTCAAGCAATCAAGCACTCCTATCACTGATAAAAATATTAAAAAAGAAATTGACCGTCGTGCAAGTGCGACAAATGTTCAGATTTATGAAAAAAGTCCCGTTTCGTTAAACTTCAGCCCTAATGAAATTGATAAGAATAATATAACGACCGTAAGGGTTGCTCGCTTTCAATTGTTTAGGGTTTATCCTAACTTCTCCAAAACTGGAGAAGATCAATCTGGAATGAAACCGATAGAGAATAACTATATAAAAACATCAGATTTGCATTCCCAATATTGCTACGATTTGCAAGGGATCTCTAAAAATGAAGATATTGATTTAAATAAAATTTGTTTTATTGAAAATGAGTTAAGCCTAAATGAAACCATAAAACATTTAAGAATTAGCAGCTTGAATGAAGAGACATCGGATAAGCTTCATGACATGGTAGATCTGATTATTCAAGAAAATGATAGATCTATAAATAATTTTGATAAATCATTGAAAAGTTATAACGAGATCATTAACCAGTTATTGATTAAAAAAAAGAAGATTCTAACTAGAAAGGGGAAATATACGGACCTTTTTAATTACATTTCTAAAAATTTAAAACTATCCTTAGATACAAAGGATAATATTTTGACCTCCGCGGAAGAGGATAAAAAAGTCCAAAATGAAGGAAAGATTGAAAAATATTTAACTTTAGAGGACAACAACAAAGCCAAGGTTTTTCTTGATTGTGAAAACAAAATGAGATCCGATAATTTAAATATGGCAAATACAAACAGGAAGATTATTTTGTATTCGGTAAAGCGAAAAGTAGTTCCTTCAGATACCAATGCAAAAGAATTGTCTTACCTATTGGCTGCTTCAGGATACAGTGAAATTGCAAATCTATGGAAGGAACACAAATCTTATTCATTTCTATGGGCAAATAAGAATGTTCTAATTAAAAAGGAAGGAATTAACCATTTTGCAGAACCTATTCCAGAGCGATTTTCTCTCTGGCGATCGATTAGGTTGCTTAAGGAACAAGATGATCTACGGCCCCTGGTTTCTGTTGCATTAGCCGTCCAAGCTCGAATGTTTAGAGACCCCTCTTCTTTTGATTTATATTTTGACTTTAATCGAGGTCTTTCATGGACCAAGTTTCCTCAAAATGGTCAACAAGAAAAATTGATATTCAAAGAACTCATAGATTTAGCAAATGATTATAATAAAATTCACTACGCTGGGTTGGAAAAATGGAGGATTCCTAGTTTAGATGAATTGAGAGAACTCTTGTCCTCTGGGGTAGAAGAAAATGGAGATATTTTAAAAGCTTTAAACCTTCCCAGAAACCAACTTTTGGCTACGAGCACACCCTCCCCCCTTAATGTTTCCAGAATTCATTATGTGATTTCCTCAAATCCCGGAAAGGGCTCGACAAAGGACAAAAGAAGATCGCTTAACTACTTGCTCGTTTCGCCTTTCGACCCAAATAAGGTTTCGGTATCGAATAACGAGAAAATGGGTGGTACTAATTTCCCCTGTAATGAAATTGGTGGAAAATAATAAAGATGATATTTATAACTTTAGTTAAATCTCTTTATTGCAACAAATTACCTTTATGATTATTTTTTTTCAGTTAAGAAGGGTTTTGATTTTAGTTCTGTTTTTTCTATTGAGCCTACTTATGTTGACGACAAGACCTTATGCTCAGAGTGAAAAGCTAAATAAAACTGAAATTTTAAAGTCCCTTTTCTTAAATAAAAACGAGAATTCTAGTGTTTTTATTCAACTAGGGCACTCTAGGGGCGTGCAGTCACTTAAAGTATCTAACAACGGTACCAGCGTATTGTCAGGTGGAGAAGATAATACTGTAAAGCTTTGGGATTCAAAAACTGGGAGGATAAAAAAAACTCTCAAGGGGCATTCCGGAATAGTGTTTTCTGTAGATTTTTCCCCGGATGATCTAATGGCACTATCTGGCAGCACGGATAACACGCTGAAGCTTTGGGATCTAATTCAGGGAAAAAGCGTTAAAACTTATCGAGGCCATACAGGGTATGTGACAGCAGTTAAGTTTTTTCCCAACGGTCAGTATGCATTGTCTGGAAGTTCCGATAAGACACTAAGACTTTGGGATATTCGTGAAGGGATCCAAATTCATGTTTTTGAAGGACATAATGATGCGATTTTTTCGATAGCTATTTCTTCAAGTTTGAAACATATTTTTTCTGGGGGTTCAAAGGGGAAGATTAATCTTTGGAACATTGAATCTGGAGAGATTCTCAAGACATTTAAACACAGCGATAATGTCAGTGTGAATTCAATAATCAGTCTGCCCAATGATCTTTTTATCTCTGGAAGCGCTGATGGAGCAATAAAAATCTGGCATCAGGACCAAGAGGAACCCCTGAAAGAATTTTTCATAAACGACAAAAAGGGCGAAGATCTTTCTATAGATTCACTAGCAATAGGACCTGATGGCCGATATATTTATTCAGCAATTTCCGATAACAGTTTAAAAATTATAGATCTTTATGAAGGAAAAATAATTAAAACCATCCCACTTAAGCAATCCATATTTTCACTGGCGCTATCAAGGCAAAATCAATTATATGCCGGCAGAGGTGATGGCAATATCACCGTTAGAAATGCTATTAGCGGCGAGGAAATTAAAAATTTTAAAAGTAATTCCAATGAAATACGTTCTGCTCATATGACTTTGGATGGTAAATACAGTGTAAATTATGAAAGTAGAAATTCAATTTCAATTTGGGACTTGGAAAAAGGTAAAAGAATAAATTTATTCCATAGCCCTTCCAGTCAAATTACAGATGTAAGAATTTCTCCAGACTTTAAGTTTGTATTGGCCGGAACTAGAGATGGTTCGATCATAGTTTTTGACCCACATTCAGGTGACAAGTTAAAAACCCTAAAAGGCCATAATCAAAGGGTTAATGATCTAGATATATCGATGGATAGCCAGCTTGTGTTATCTGGCAGTTCAGACAAGCAGGTCAAACTATGGGAACTATCGACCGGAAAAGTAATTAAAACATTTAAGGGCCATTTAGATGAAATTCTTTCGGTTACCTTTTCTCCCGATCAAAAATTAGCGGTGACGGGAAGCCTAGATAACACCCTAAGGATTTGGGATCTCAGTTCGGGCGAGGAAGTAGACGAGTATAGTTTGGTGAAGGTTAACGATGATCAAGATATTTACAAAGGCGGTGTGAGTTCAATTGCTATTAACAGAAAGTACTTAATTTGGGTGAGTGGAAAAAATTCTATAGCCATAATTAACCGGTCTACCAAAATTAAAAAAAACTTATCTGTTTCTTCAAGCCAAAACGAAACATTTCAAGAAATTTGTTGCGTTGCCCTTTCACAGAAAGGATATCTTTTACATGGAAGAAGGAATGGGACCATCCATATCTGGAATATCCATAAAGGAACAGTGGTCAACCAACTAGATGGACATTTGAGAAACGTATCTTCTTTAACAGTTACCAGAGATGGACGATATGCGCTTTCATCCAGTTGGGATGGAACAAGTATTCTTTGGGAGATTGAAAGTGGGCGTAAACTTTTCCAGATGGCCTCTTTTAATGATGATGAATGGGTGGTTCTTACCGCAGAGGGATTTTTTAATGCTTCTCCTCAGGGAGAAAAACATATCAATCTTTTAAAAAATGGTGAAATCGTTAATATGCAGGAGTTAGATGGCTTACTTAATAGACCTGACATATTAATGGAAATACGTAAGGGAGCAGAAATAAAAAAAATGTTTAGAGAAACTTTAATGGGAACCCAATAATTATATTCCCAATATTCTATAATTTTTATTGTGAAAAGGTTTTTCTCTAGACTTAAGAATGGTTTTTTCATGATTTGAACCCTCAGCCAAGAAGGGAGTGCTCTCTATTTGTCTTTGAATCAAAATAGACATCTTAAATCTACAATCTAATAGAAATTTCAATCAAAACTCTGAGCAAAAAACCTTTATCAGGATATTAAAATGTTAACCAAATTTTTTCATTACCTAACAATTACCTTGCTGTTATTTTCAGTAATATTGAGGCCAGATCTAGGGTTTGCAGTTCAGACTTTTCAGGATAAAGATGAGAGAAAGAATCCAACTCTCCTGCAGTTCGCGCAAAGTTTGGGACAGGAAAAACCGCAAGATATGGTTCCTATTCCGGGAACAAGCCGCTTACGTGTTTTAGTAAATGTAACAAAAGCCAAAATTACCCTAATAACAAAGGATGGGAATTTTACGGGAACTTCAAATTTTGCTCTTCCTTATGATCAGCCTAATTTTCCTTCGGGGCCTGCCAAGCTGCGATTAGAAGTTAAAGGTTTCGCCCCCATTGAACGTGATATTGTGGTGCCCGATAGATCTAAGGTTACAGAAATTTTTACGTTTGATTCTTTGGGGAAAACGGTAAAAGTAATTGAAGATATAGAGAAACTTTCTATCCCGGAAGATCCAAAAAGTCCTGAAATTAAAATAGAGATGCCTAAAGAAGTAGAGATAACTAAAGAAGTAGAGATAACTAAAGAGGTAGAGACAACTAAAGAAGTAGAGACAACTAAAGAAGAAAAACCTCAAACTGAGATTACAGCGTCCAATCCTCCAACTGAACATCAGGGAAGTTCTTATTTAAACATAACTATTGCAAGATGGGATGACGCTCTGGTTTCATTTCTTGGTCTATTCGAAACCCTGCTTGCTGCCTATGAGAAATATACAATATTGATTGATGGCAAAAAAATTGGGGAATTCAATAATGTTTCGGGCACCACATTTAATCACAAAGAGCCGCTTTCAAGTGGAAAGCACGACATCGAGATCATATACAATAGTTATGCTTTAGGAGTTGCTCCTACTGATGAAAAGATTTATAAAAATACAATTGTTATTGAGGGCAATGGAAGTGAATTAAAGTTATTCGTTATGCAAGACTTTAAATAAAACTACTTATGTAGTCGTAATAATTCAAATATTTATTTAACTTTTTATTTACGCCGCCTGATCATTTCGCCATGAACCACATTTGACTATAACGCTGGAGAAAGACGCTAACAAAATGAAAAATAACCGAACCATGCAAACTGGGGCGGGTTTGTTCTCGTTTGAAGAATTTAAATAAAAACATTTACTCGAATTAAAAATTAAAACTGGAGAAATTTATGAAATTTTCATTGGCAGTACTAGCAATCTTAAGCATCTATTTGGGAGGGTGTGCATTTTCTTCAATCTCTCATGGCACAGAGATAACGGAAAATGAGCTTGCCAGTATAAAACCCGGCGTTACTACCAAGAAAGATGTCTACAGGACATTTGGCGAACCAACAAAAAGCCTGGAAAATGGATCACTTCTATTTTTCTCATGGACCAGGGGTGACCAACAGGCCTTTTTGGGCATGGGAGCTACCGATACTGAAACCAAGAGCCTCATGATTGAATTTGACAACGAAAATATTGTTAAAGATTTTCGCCTTACAAGGGGTTCTCCAGTAGGGTCAAACTAAACCATAAATTGAATGTCTGAATTTAATTATGATTAAAAATACGATGAGGATGGGCTGCCTCTTGCTTGCACTTTTAGCTATAGGTTGCGCCTCCACACATGACCTAAAGCCCGATAGAGAGAAATACTCAAGTTTGAGTTGCGAGGAGCTTAACAAAGAAATCTCAATTGTTGTGGGCTATCACAATGAGGCCGTAGGGGATCAAGGACTGTCATCTAAAAATGCCGCGGCGGCAATTCTTTTTGGTGGTATCGGAGCAAATTTAAGTAATGAAGCAGCCCATGAAGCTGAGGCTGAGGCTGAGGCACAGAAAAAGTTTCTTTATGGAATATATGATGAAAAGAATTGTGCTGAAAAGTTATATCAACTAGGCAAGGCCTCCCATCCGTCACAGGCAAGTCCAACAACAACCCATCCTTCCCAAGGAACTGTCCCAAATTTAGTAAAGGGAACGGGTTTTTTATTTAGCTCATCAAATTTTGTCATCACCAATTATCATTTAGTGAGAGGTGCAAAATTAATAACAGTAAAATTGCTGCATGGACAAAACATAAGGGCTGAAATAGTTGCCAATGATAAGAATAATGATATTGCTTTTCTCAAGCTGGATAGTGCCCCAGATATGAATATTGGAAAAATTGCTTTAGGGGACTCTGCAGAAGTAAGACCAGGCGATAAGGTTTTCACCGTGGGCTATCCATTGAGCAATATCCTTGGCGATAGACCCAAATATTCCGAAGGTGTAATAAATGCAATTTCTGGTGTAGGAAATGATCCCAAGTCATTTCAGATTAGCATTCCTATCCAGCCGGGAAATAGTGGGGGACCATTGTTTAATGATGATGGAGACGTTATTGGAGTAGTAACATCTTCCCTTGATGCAGAG
>Ga0233430_1004288_pt1 | contig 13350 bp, 9 predicted proteins | sample SI_118_April2016_2_FD_179883 | JGI IMG/M metagenome (GOLD analysis project Ga0233430, IMG submission 179883) | Seawater microbial communities from Saanich Inlet, British Columbia, Canada - SI_118_April2016_150_MG | ecosystem: Environmental > Aquatic > Marine > Inlet | place: Canada: British... | reverse complement strand
TCATCACAATATCGCCGTCCAGGTCATTGAGGTTTTCAATGAGCGCACCATGCCCGCCTGGTCGAAATACAATTTGTCCATTCAAATCCTTCAACAATTTATCTGAATGATCAATCGCAATTGTGTTAGTAGATGGTTTCTGGAATGAATATGTGATATCAAACTTCACATTTGAATCATTAATTGAAACTAAAAATCCATCAATGAGATTCGATATTTGATCTAAACCACTTTCAGGGATTGTAAAATGGATGTGAACTAATCCATTGCTGTCTCTGGTTATCTCCTTCGCTGCGATAATATATTCTTCAAAAGGTGTTCGAGTGTTGTCTTTATTCAAATGGAAGGGGATCATTCCCTTTGGGAGATTAGCAAAATCTAATCCTTTTGATGTTAAAAGCACATCGAGGACAGGAAGGATTGAAGCTACAGAACCTTCAGATGGAAGTTCAATTCCTCTCTGACATAATTTTGCTACTAGATCATCAAAAAACGCAAATGATTCAATATTCTGAAAAAACTCAAGTGCAAATGAGGAGGTTTCGTCTTCCTTGTCAGAAGCGTTTACAAGATCATCCCAACAAACATCTTTGCCATTTTTTAATATTTCAGTCAGGGGTTTGAACATACGACATGCTGCGCCGGAGGCAGGTATAAACATTGACAATCGGCCAATTTTTGTAGCTTTTTTGAAGAACTCGTAGAGATGTTCAAATTCTTCCGGCGGGATGGAGAAGATCCCCTCATTTATTAGACAGGGTCGGTTTAGAGTAATGCTGGGTATCCCATTTCTGAGCACCTTAATTTGTTCACAAATTGTCTCGATAGAGTAACCTCGATCTTCAATTTGTTCGATTTCAGTTTTTGTGAAGTCACCCATATTCATTACTGCTTGTTTTTTATCTGTCACAACTGCACTGATTGTCACGTTTAGGATTGAGACTCTGAAGGTCTCTAGTTATGCTTAAAGTAAATATATAAAAGAGATGTGGAATAAAAAGCAATTCAATGTTAAAAGTGTAATCCTCCGGGATAAACACATTGCATATGGAATGTTGTTGCTAATGTTAAAATATGAATAAGGAAGTGAGGTTTAACTGATCCACAACTGGATTAAAAAGTACTGTACTCTAAATAGTAGAAGATATTCCATAAGAAAGAGCTTATATGTATTTGACAATAATCAAACTAAAGATTAGTCCTTATTGAACAAGCTAGCAGATTTTGTGAAAAAAATAATTAAGTTGTAATAAGTTCCTTTTAAAAGCTTGACTTTAGAGTACAGCTTTATTATTATGAGGAGCATAGATAATAAGCTGATTGGTTTCCAATTAATCCAAAAAGCTTAGTTACCAAAAAGATGGAATATGAAAGATAAATTTTCACACTGGCTGAATGATCACGCACCTGTAAGTGAAATTTCGATTGATGATCCGGTAATGACGATCGGTGAAGCATCCCGAATCACCGGACTTTCAAAATCAGCATTGCGTAAGTATGAAGCCAACGGACTGATAATCTTTCACCGAACCCAGACTAATAGAAGACTGGTTTCTTTAGAAGATCTTGAAAGAATCCGCATGATTCAAGTACTCGTGAAACAGAAAGGATTGAATCTTGAGGGGATTCTCAGACTTTGGGCACTAATCCCATGTTGGGAATTGAAGATGTGTACAAATACTGAGAGAAAGCAGTGTTCAGCCTTGTCAGATCCAATAAGACCCTGCTGGATTCATTACAGGAACGCCGGATGCGCTATAATGACTAAATGTGCTGAATGCAATATCTACAGATTCAGTGCATATTGCACCGATGATATCAAGTCTTTGTATTTAGATAGGTTTTTTACAAATGGCGAGTTACGATTGACGAAATGATTGGTACAAGCATTATCGAAAAGATTTGTGTGGGTAGATATTGCTGATCCCACGTAGTTAGTGAGGAAATTTCTATATTCGTTTGATCTTGCTACATTTGCAAGTGATTGTATTCACAATGACTACACATTGGAGTAGATGGAATCTGGATTAATAAGTGTTCGTAGTCTTTAAGGATTGAAGTAAAATAATCATTTATCTGCAGAGAAATTTGATTAGATGTGCTATTAGATCTAGTTTGGAGAGCGCATGATAGGTATGATAAAAGGTATAATCAGATACGATATTCTAACAGTTCAAAAGTTAGACTAGTTATGTAGCTTACAACGTTTCACATTTCATTGTGAATTTTTTTGATATTAGTAACTTGGAGTGGTTTAATGTCAACCAGTAAAAAAATCAACAATAGTACTCTACGATTGGAGAAAGGCGACATTACCGATATGGAATTGGAGGCATTTGTATTTTATGCCCAATCCGATCTGGCTCTCGGTTCAGGCTTTGGCAATGCCATCTCCATGCGGGGAGGACTTGCAATTAAAAAAGAGCTTGAGAGCATCGGCAGCCTTGAGGATGGGAAGGCGGTTGTTACGGGTGCTGGAGAAATGAAAGCAACCCACATTGTACATGCGGTTGGTCCAAAATTTCAGGAAGAGAACATAGAATCAAAACTTGAAACGACTATGATCAATACGCTGAAAACTGCTGATGAGAAGGGCATTAAGCAACTTGCATTCCCACCAATGGGTGCAAACTTTTATGGAATCCCTCTGCCAGATTGTGCCAGGATAATGGTTAAAACAATAACTGAGCATTTGAAAGGTAAAAGTGGCTTGAAAGATGTGCTGATTATTCCCATGGACAACAGGGAATTCAAACCATTTGAAAAAGCATTAAACTCATAAATTAATAGGCACGGAACAAAAATGAGCGAATTATTACATTTTGCCGAACATACATTACAGGAAGTCGCACTGATAATTATGGCCTGCGTCTATACTGTCAGGGTTTTCTGGCTGCTAAGGTTCAAGGCTGGAAAAGAACGTCAGCCAGCAACAGGTGCAGCAGATACTACGCCTCGAAAAGGAATATTATACTCATGGGCTAATATAGTTATGCCCTGGGGAATGGAGAGTACTCGAACAAAACCTCTCATGTATATACAGTTTGTGATATTTCATGTTGGTGTCACAACTGCAATTATAATGTCATTTGTAATTCCGTATCTTCCGAAATTGATGGAAAGTAATGGTGTGGTGTTGTTTTTCCAGATCACAACAGGTGCCGCTTTCATTATAGCAGTGTTAAGAATAATCAGACGAGTTTCAGGTCCTGTGTTGCGTGCAATCAGTACGCCTGATGACTACTTTTCACTAATACTGTTAACTGCCTGGTTCGCGTTTGCATTCCTCGCAGCACCCAACAATTCCGCAGCGGGTGAGACTAACCTGCTGGTATATTTTTTCCTGACTGCTTTCTTCCTTATCTACGTACCTTTCAGCAAGATATCACATTATCTGTATTACCCTTTCACCAGGTACTATTTTGGGAAAAGCATGGGATTCCGTGGCGTTTATCCCATACGCAGAGGATAATTTAGATTATCTACCAGGAACACAAGCATCTTTTACGGAGAATTCAATGAGTAAAGAAAGATCACATAAAGCAACTAAGGTTCTTGAACGCCTTAGTAAAAAACTTAACCGTCAGGTCGTAGGTTCACTTGTGGCGTGTGTCCATTGCGGGATGTGTACCGATTCATGTCACTATGTCCAAACAAATCCTGACGATCCAACCTATGCACCAGCCTATAAAGCTGATAGGCTGCGAAAGATATTTAAAAAACATCATGATTGGACAGGTCGAGTTATTCCATGGTGGGTAGGCGCAAAAAGCGTTTGGACTGATGAAGATCTTGAGGAATTGAAAGACATCGCTTTCGGGAAATGTACTAACTGTCGTAGATGCTCCATCAATTGTCCGATGGGTGTGGACTTCGCAACATTTAATCGTATGACGAGAGGATTACTTGTTTCGGTTGGTGTGATGCCCGAAGGTGTTTCGGTTGTTAGCAAGGATCAATGGGAAATCGGCAACCAGATGGGCGTACTAAAAGAGGACTATGTCGATACCCTTGAATGGATGGCTGAGGAATTGCAGGGTGAGTTGGAAGACGATTCTGATATGATTCCAATTGATAAGATGGATGCCGAAGTTGTTTATTCTATCAATCCAAGGGAAGCGAAATATGACCCAAGAACAATAGCTGATGCTGCCAAAATATTCCATTTTGCTGGTGAGAATTGGACAATGCCGAGTGAAGGCTGGGATATGACAAATTTTGGCCTGTTCTCTGGTGATGATGATCTCGGCGGAGCAGTAGCAAAACGCCTTTTTGATAAAGTTATAGAACTACGCGGTAAAAAGTTAGTGATTTCAGAATGTGGTCATGGTTATAGATCAACCCGATGTGAAGGACCCAACTGGGCAGGGATGGACATCCCGTTCGAGATGGAAAGTTCAGTTGACACAATGCTGAGGTATGTCAAAGAAGGTCGCATCAAGGTAGATAAATCACGGAACAAAACTCCCGTGACCTTCCATGATTCCTGTAATAACGCGAGAAGCTGTGGACTATTTGAAGAGCCACGTGAGCTGTTAAATCTGGTCTGCGAGAATTTCACAGAAATGTATCCGAACCGTGCAGAAAACTATTGCTGTACTGGCGGTGGAGGTGCAATGTCAATGTCGGAATATACTCCACGACGATTAAAATCCGGAAAGGTAAAGGCCGATCAATTAAAAGCAACTAAAACCGAAATTGTCGTTACGTCCTGTCACAACTGCGTTGATGGGCTTAATGATGTTATTCGTCATTACAAACTCGGAATGGAGGTTACCCAGTTGGTAAATCTGGTTGCCAATGCTCTGGTCATACCTGCGAAAATCATTCCGGTATCCATTCCAGATGAGGTATTGGTTCTGGCAGGGAAGAAAATACTCGTTGTTGACGATGAACCAGATATCCTCACTTTCTTCAGCACAGTCTTCGAGGATAATGGAGCGACTGTGTTCACAGCAACAGATGGCGATGAGGCAATCAAACTTGCCATGGCAGAGAAACCAGATTTGGTCACTCTCGATATCAGTATGCCAGGAAAGGATGGTGGTAAGGTATTTGAGGAATTGCGTACAAATGCAGAAACTTCAACAGTCAAAGTTTGTATCATCACCGGAAGACCAGAGTTAAGAAAACTCATCTATGATCGCAAGGTGCAGCCACCAGAAGGTTATCTGGACAAACCGGTAGATGAAGATACTTTGATGTTAAACGTGCGGAAGGTACTGGAATTGGCATAAAATCGGTGAACTAATGGAACTTCCTTATAAGCAATACTTCGAATCAATGCCTTGTTACCTGACGGTGCAAGATAGAAATTTGCGAGTACTTGACGCAAATCGCTGGTTCAAAGAGGACTTTGGTGAAATTGAGGGTCGATACTGCTATCAGGTTTACAAGAATCGCTCAGATAAATGTGAGGTCTGTCCGGTAGAGAGGACGTTTAGGGACGGTCAACGACATAGCAGCGAAGAACAGGTCAGGTGCCTGGATGGTTCAATGGTATCTGTGATTGTTTACACAACTCCCATTTACAACGATGCCGGTGAGATAACCGCAGTAATGGAGATGTCCACAGATATTACTGAGATCAAGGCATTACAGACCCAGCTTCGTCAGAGCCGTCAGCTCTATCAAACATTGTTTGAGGAAGTTCCATGTTTCATCTCCATTCAAGATCGCGATTTGCGTATCATACATGCAAATCGTCTCCATAAAGAGGCATTCGGAACTTTCCTCGGATGCAAATGCTATGAAGTTTATAAGCATAGGAATGAAGAATGCTATCCTTGTACAGTGCGTCAGACGTTTGAGGATGGGCAGACCTATTCTCACGAGGAGGTGGTAACCTCAATTCAGGGAAAGACTATGAATGTCATCGTGCATACAACCCCAATCAGGGATGCTAACGGTGAAATAAACAGCGTTGTTGAAATGACATTAGATATAACTCAGATACGCCAGTTACAGGATAAGTTGACTTCAATCGGGCTCTTAATTAGTTCAATATCACACGGTATTAAAGGACTCCTAAATGGCCTCAATGGTGGTATATACTTAGTAAACAATGGATTACAAAAGGATAATCGTGATCGTTTAGAAAAGGGCTGGGAAATCGTGCTCAGGAATGTCTCTCGAATTCGGAGCATGGTACTTGATATATTATATTATGCTAAAGACCGTGAGCCAATCCTTGATCAGGTATCGATTGCCGAATTGAGTTCAGAGGTTTGCAGTATAATTAAAGGAAAAGCCGAAGAGCAGAAGATAGAATTTATTTGTGATACTGAAGACAATATTGGGGATTTCGAAGTAGACAGGCAAGCGATCAGATCTCTTCTTGTTAACCTGCTGGAAAATTCAATTGATGCTTGCAGGGTTGATAAACAGAAATCTGACCATCAGGTTCGATTCAAAATAAGTTCAGAAGAAGAAGATATAGTAATGATTGTGATGGATAATGGGATTGGAATGGAACAGGAAACATGCGATAAGGCTTTCAGTTTATTTTTCTCATCAAAAGGCAATGAAGGTACAGGATTAGGATTGTTTATTGCTAACAAGATTGCGACGACCCACAATGGTTCCATACATTTAAAGTCGGGGGTGAACGAGGGTAGTACGTTTACTGTGCGAATTCCTCGTTTACACAGCACCAATATTGAGTCAAAAACTGAAGAACAAAAATAAGAGGACGATTCAAATGACTGAAAAAAAGACAATTCTGATTATTGATGACGAGCCGGATACCTTTACTTACTTCTCGACGTTACTCGAGGATAATGGGTACAACACAGTTGGAGCTGAGAATGGTGATGAAGGTCTGGCACGGGTAAAGGAATCACCCCCCGACCTAATCACTATGGACATCACTATGCCGAAAATGTCTGGTGTTAAAGCCTATAGGACATTAAAAGAAGGCGAACAGACCAAATCCATACCAATAATAATCATTACAGGTGTTTCTGAAGATTTTAAAGAATTTATCTCATCAAGAAAGCAAATACCTGCTCCAGATGGTTATCTCGCAAAGCCAATTGATGAAAATGAGTTTATTAATCTGGTAAAGAAGCTTACATCAAGTTGATGTGTAAATAGAGACAGGTTTTTTTTGTACTGTACTTAAATGGATTGATTTATCGAGATTCGAAGATGAATAACGGTAAATTAATCCATTTTGTTTTTGTTTACTGTTTTTTTTATCCAAAATTTCATCTTTTGATTTGTATCCCTTGAAAGAACTGGAAGTTTTAATACTGGAATGTTATCTTGGATGTAAATACAAATGGGTCGTTTGAGAAAAACGATATCATCTATGTCAGATGATTGCTTATGGAGAATCCAAAAGCTGTCTGATGGAAAGTTAGACATGTTTGTTTCAAATAGAGAAAAAAATGTTCGATCCGACAGAAATATTTAATAAATTAAAACTTGTAGACCAAAGCTTTTACACACAGGAAGTTTGTCGGGAAATTGCTGGAAAACTTGATAGGATTGTTGATTTGAAAAAGGAGAAGAAGGCTGTTCTCCTGGCTCATAATTACCAACGACCAGAGATTTTTGAAGTCGCGGATTATACTGGTGATTCCCTGGGACTTTCTCTACAGGCTGGTGAAGTAAAGTCGGCTGAAGTGATTGTATTTTGTGGTGTACATTTTATGGCTGAGACCGCTAAAGTTGTCAGCCCGGATAAAATAGTATTGCTGCCAAACATTCAGGCGGGTTGTTCACTCGCGGATACTGCTGATTCTGATGATGTTGCCGATAAAATCGATGAACTACGCATTAAGTATCCCGATCTCGGAGTTGTTTGTTATGTCAACACAACTGCTGCAGTCAAGGCTCTGAGTGATTCGGTTTGTACATCCTCAAATGCAGTAGAAGTTGTTAGAGCTTTGCCCAACGATACAATTCTATTTTTGCCAGATGAGAACCTGGCAAGATATGTTTCAAATCAGATCCCGGAGAAAGAGATTATCCCCTGGAAAGGCAACTGCTATGTTCATCAAGAGCTTGAACCGGAGAGCATTCACAAAGCACGCGAACAGCATCCTGATATGCAGGTTCTCGTGCATCCGGAGTGTCGGGATGACGTTGTGGAGTTAGCCGATGCTGTGATGTCAACATCCGGGATGGTCACTTTTGCACAAAACAGTTCCGCGAAAGAATTTCTCGCAGTTACTGAATGTGGATTATCAGATCTTTTAACAATACAAGTTCAGGAAAAACAGTTCTACAGGGTTTGCAATGTCTGTCGTTATATGAAGATGATAACTCTGGATAATATCATAACATCTCTAGAGAATTTGAAACCTGAAATTCAACTCGACGAAGAAACCCGACATGGTGCGGAAAGATCAATAAGAAAAATGTTTGAGCTGACTACATCTGATAAAGTACCGGTTTCTTTGTGTTAACCAATAGGAAGATGAGTGAAATTTAAAGACCTGCATAACCTGTTTGTGGAATGTAGATCCACAAGAAGGTTTATAAATAATGTCTCAATACCCGGTCAGGATTTGCATGATCTGGTTGAGATTGCAAGATTAACTGCTTCGTCAAAAAACCAGCAACCACTAAAATACATCCTTATAAATGACCGAACTCGATGCGCTGATGTATTTGGTTGTCTTGGGTGGGCAAAAGCTCTTGCAAAGTGGCCTGGTCCGGAAGAATCAGAGAGACCAGCAGCCTATATAATCATTCTCGGCGACTCATCAGTTGGCAATTCACTGTCGATGGTTGGTGCTAAATATAGTGTAGATCCGGGGATTGTCGCTCAATCTATAATGCTTGGTGCGAAGGCAAAGAGTCTAGGTGGGTGTGTTCTGGCATCGATTGATCGGGATAAGTTACGAGAAGCATTCGAGATAGAGAATAAATTCGACATTCTGCTCATTGCTGCGATAGGTAAACCAGGTGAAAAAATATTCATTGAGCCTATGCCAGCTGATGGAAGTCCGAATTACTGGCGTGATGATGATGATAATCACCATGTTCCAAAACGAAGTGCTGAAGAATTGGTTATTTCAGAGTATATTTCTGAGTAACAAAAACACGAAAGGCTGGCATCACTGATGCCAGCCTTAAATTCAGAGTGCAAGCCACTGAATGCGTGTTTGTGCCGAAGGCCGGACTCGAACCGGCACACCCGTTAAGGCGCCACCCCCTCAAGATGGTGTGTCTACCTATTTCACCACTCCGGCGACAGCATTTAAGATAGCATTTCGAATCCGTCGCGTCAAGTAAATCAGGTGTAAAAATTAAAGTATGCTTAATTCTGCATGATATTTGTTGACGAGTTGGAAATACGGGTGTATATTGAAAGTCTGATTTCAGAAAACGAGATAACATTTTAACATGTTCATACTAAAAGTAATTCTAACATCAATACACGTAATTGTGAGCGTGTTTCTGGTTGTTGTAATTTTACTCCAGTCCTCCAAGGGAGGCGGATTATCCGGAACTTTTGGTGGTTCCGCATCAACAAATCTTTTTGGACCAAGAGGCACTGCGGATGCACTTGCGAAGGTTACCCAATATTTAGCAGGTGGGTTCTTAGTTCTTAGTTTAACATTGTCCATGTTGGCTGGTCATACGAGCGTTCCCCAAAGTGTCACTCAGCAAATATTAGAAGCTGTACCTGCTGCTAACCTCCCCAATATTGAGGAATTGGATTATAACTCGCCTGTGGGAGATGCAATCGATGACGGATTTGAAGATGAAGCTCCAGTTGCCCCAGCCGAAGAGTCGGGAACTGAGTAATATAGGACATAAAGTCCTATAGATTTGATAGTTACCTGAGTTTTGCCGAGGTGGTGAAATTGGTAGACGCGCTGGTTTCAGGGACCAGTACTCTTCGGGGTGTGCGGGTTCGAGTCCCGCCCTCGGCACGAAGGATTTAAGAAAAATACTGATGTTTTGCATCAGTATTTTTTGTTTTTGTAATGATCAGAATTGTGACTTTATCGAAACTCTATTATATTAAGTGATAAGTGTTTGTATATCTGGCAAGTGTTCCAGACCACAGGATCATTTTAATAGTGTAATTTAACTTCTCAGTGAAGGTTTAATTCTCGTCCAAATTATTAGTGGAGATCTCATGTTTGTAAGAATGTTAATTATTGTCATTTTTGCCTTGTCAAATAGCTACACGGCGGTTTGGAGTGCGGAAAACCAAATGCTCCAATCGCCACAAGTTCAACTTTTTTACGACGAAGATGGACGAGGACCTCTCCGTGATCTTGGTCAGGACTGGATCGCCTACGACAATGGGGAACCCGCCGGATTGATTGTAGGCCGCTCTTACTGGTCAAAAGTCATTTTTTTACCTCTTGAAGACTTCCAACTTCAGGCATTCAGCATCTTGCCATTAAATCAGGGACCAAATTTTGACGAATCTTGCAGAGTGCGTGTATACTCTGAAGATCAGGAGAATCACGACCTGGATGAAATGTTGATTGAAGTTGAAATAGAACGTCTAAATGAGTTCGGAGAAAACGCGGAGCACATAATCGAGTTAGACGAGGATGATTATATCGAATTCGAGGCCAATGAGACATTCGCTATCATGTACGAAGCACCGGGAGGACCCTACAATGTAGGGCAAGAAGGTGCCGGATGGTGGAACGTTTACGATGGTGCAAACAATGGCAGACGCAGCTCCTATTCTATTGTGGAAGATTTTGGGGACGATCCTGCTCTTGAACATGATGACTGGATTGATCTAAACGGTGATCTGCTGATTCGTGCAAATGGTGAATATTTAGAAGGCTTCATTGACCTTGAAATCACGGAGCTCTACAACGCTGAAGAGATATGGATGGATTTACCAGGAACGGAGCACACATTTATCGTTGACATTGTAAATAATGGAGTGGACATAGAGAATTATGAGGTCAGCTTCAATGTATTTGATGCTGATGGCAATGAGATATGGGATCATCTTCAAGAAGTCGATGGGTTGGGTGAAGGTGATGAGGAATCAGTTGAATGTGACGAAGTCTGGGAATTGCCTGAAGAGATTGGCAATTATACAGCGGTTGCCTTGGTCATCGTTGATGACGATGCTGATGATGAGAATGATTTTGCTGAGTTAGACCAATCAGTTTTTGATCCGATAAATGAACCGGAAGCATGGCTTAGTTATACCGATGGCTCCTTTGAGTCCACAACTGCCTGGAATGAAGATTCTGGATGGGCTGCTGCTTTCCATCACCCCGGAGGAGATTGTCCACCCCTTGGACTTACTTCTTTTAGGGTTGCTATTTTTTCTGAAGAAAGGATCAGATGTGATTTTGCGGTTCATATTTTAAATCTTGAACAACAGAGTATTACCTCTGTTTGGGAAGGATCTGCAAATACAGATGGAAACGAGATTAGTTGGATAGAGATTGAACCTGAATTTGAAGATGATGTCGCGATTACTGAGGGTGAAGCGTTTACTGTTACTTATTTCTTTGCTGATGGAACCCGCTTTCCAGCTGATGATTCGCCGCCATTTGCCGGAACAAATGGGGTCATGCCCTACGCAATGTTGAACACACAGGATGATGGACAAAATTATGCCTTTGCCAACAGTGGAGATTACCCGATTGAGGTTCAACTTGTTCCCACTGACTGGGTTCCGGATGGAGCTCATCTAAGAGTTTCACCTGAGATAATTGATTTTGGGATGGGGCTTCAGCAAAATCGTGAATATGTTATCGAAGCAGTATTTTCGTCTTTTGGAAATGAGCCTGTAGATGTTCACTCAATAAGAATCCCGATGAGTGCATTGGAATATATTTCAGTTGAACCCGTAAATAACTTTGAAATCGCTCCGGGTGAAGAAGAAATTGTTGTAATAACTTTCAGCACCAACGAGGAGGTTGAACTGGATACACAATTTTTAATCACTTACAACGGTGATGATCCAAGAATCTTGTGGCCTTGTAGAGCGTCAACTGAAGAACCGAATGATTTTGAGCGTCGGGTTCTGCTGGAGGATTTTACAAATGCGGGTTGTCCTCCATGTGCCCAGTTTGCTCCGCAACTGCAAGCAGCTCTCGAAGATCTTGGAGATTCTGTAGTCCCACTTGGTTATCACGTTTGGTGGCCTGGTGAAGACCCCTGGTACGATGAAAATCCTGCCACAGCGCGCTGGATGGTTGAATATTATGGAGTTCGTGGGGTACCGGCGATTTTCATTGATGGCCAAGTGTTTGCCGGACGAAATCGAGATGCTGTAGTTAATGCAGTTGAGGCAAGAGAGAGAACCAGATCACCGTTTGAAATTACACTTGAGGGTGAAATAAGTGATGGGGAACTACATGTTACAGCAGAGGTAATGTCTGTAGCTGATATGGATGATATGTTCCTGAGAGTCGCTTTAACAGAGGGTCATGAAAATTTTCGTGGAGCAAACGGCTTAGCAGATCATTATGATGCGATGGTCAGGATGTTACCAAATGCCAATGGTCAGGAATTTAACATCGCCGAAGGTGAAACAGTGGACTTTGAGCTCGAGCTCGATATGGGACGTGTCGGATGGCACGATCTTGATATCGAAAACCTGTTTCTCTCGGCCTGGGTGCAAGGTCCTGATCGGGAAATTCATCAATCTGTCCGAACCGGCATTCAGGAGGGTGGAGAAGAACCCGAGATTGCACATTTTGATGATTTTACAGTTACAGATGCAAATCATAGTAACATAATTCAAGAACTTACATTTGAAGAAGAGGGTGTTCCATCGGGGTGGGAGATAGGTGTGTTTACACCAGATGGAATTCTCGCTGGAGGTGTCATTTGGGATGCAGAAAACAGGTCCGGTCTGGCTGCCTGGGCAGATGATGCAAATACAGAGGATGTTGTTGAAGGATTTGTAGCTGGACAAAGGATGAGTTATCGGGTTTGGGATAATGAAACAGAGACTGAATATCCAGGTATCCCAAATTTCCTTCAGGGCAACAATGAATGGCAGGTTAACGGTTTCACTGCTTTGACCTTGGCAGCATCAGGTGCTCGTGAGTTGATTGTGAACTTCCTTGAGGGTTGGAACATGATTTCAATCAATGTATTACCATCGGAAGAGTTTTTTGCAGAAAATGAGGCGAGAGGTCCAGATGTCATTCTGATGACAGAGCAACTACGGTTCGATGAGGATAATCACAATGTCCTTATATTTAAGGATGAATTGGGCAGATTCTATTCACCTGATTGGAATTTCTGCAACATTCCATTTTGGAATTTGACTCAAGGCTATCTCGTTTCAATGGTAGAAGAAATGGAAACTGTCTGGTCGGGTATGCCAATATCTCACGATGCAGATATTCCAATAGAAGAAGGCTGGAATATGATAGGATATTTCCCCGA
>Ga0233430_1004279_pt1 | contig 13376 bp, 14 predicted proteins | sample SI_118_April2016_2_FD_179883 | JGI IMG/M metagenome (GOLD analysis project Ga0233430, IMG submission 179883) | Seawater microbial communities from Saanich Inlet, British Columbia, Canada - SI_118_April2016_150_MG | ecosystem: Environmental > Aquatic > Marine > Inlet | place: Canada: British... | reverse complement strand
ACTTAGCTCTCTACCCTGGAGTGCTGTTTTTAATATGCACGTTGTCATTCCTTTTTCTTCAAGAGGCTTGGCAAGTGTCTCTGACAAACGAATCAATCTACTGTTTATCGGCAAAAACGCTACATCATATTTTTTTTTTACAACGCTCATGATATAGAAAGCCTTTAAAACTTACGAAGTATTTTTGCAACAGGGGCTACATCACTATAAAACCATAAGAGTTTTCCTAGCTTAATGACCTTTCCATTTTTATATTTAACTCTACAAAAAATAGAATAAATTTTACGCAAAAAGACTTTCATTAACATTCCTTGGCATAAGAATTCACTTTTTAATATATATTTAGCTACAGCTCTTTTAATGAATGATACGTTTTTCAATACATCCGAATGAATATTTTTTAATAAGAATGCCTTGTAGGCTGTATTTACAATCGAAGTAACATTTTCCTTTGTGGCTTCATTTTTTGATATTGCATTCACTATCGAGGCAGATAAGCTAATAAAATCTTTTGACCAACTACTAGTAAACATTCGTCCAAAATAATTATTGCGCGCTTGTATACTTGCTGCACCAGAGCCGGGAGAGTTATTTTGCCTTATTAAATATAGATATTTATTTTTTTTGACTTTCCCACTCGCAACTACTAACGATGATGTAAGAATTTCTGAAATAAATAAATCAGAAGGATTTAAATCTTTAAGTTCATTAAAGTACATTCTTAATTGTTCAGTTCTATGAACATCATAATGCGTAACATTATAACAATTAAGGTGTCTCTCTACCCTGGCAATAGCGCTTTCGTTGTTATTATCACTTTGAATATGTGCAGATATACCAAACTCAAAATATTCTTTATTATTAAAAAAAAGTCCGCCAACTTCACCGCCGCAAGAAGCGTAGTCAGGATTTTTCATTAAAAAATCGACACTCTTTCTTAAGCCGTTAATAACAAAAAAATCATCATTATCTGCTAAAGCAACGTAATCAGTAGTGACATGTGTGAATGCTGACGCTAATTTAGTATAGTAATCTAGATACGTCGCATCATACGGATACCTGTAATATTGATAATCAACATCGCTATAATTTTTATAGTCTAAAAGGTGTTTTTCAACCACTTTATCAGCACCGCCATCAACGATAATAACTTTAAATGGAAGCTTAATTGAATTTACATACTCCATCCATCTATATGTAAATTCTACTCGATCTTTTAAAACTAATATGATAGTTAAATTATTGTCAATATCACAAGTCATAGCATTATTCTTATGAGTTCTTTGCCTGTCGCAATAATGAAATTGTCTCCCCTATGCCGCGCTTTAAGCTTCCTGAAGGGATAAATCCCTGAGACTTAAATCTATCATCTAATACTTCATAAGATAGCTGATTCATAATTTTACTATCAACAAATCCGATTTCTAGTCCAGGAATAAATTCACGTATTACATCGACAACTTCTCGCACAGTCGCATTATTTGTCAGCACATTGTAAATACGGCCATCAAAAATATCATTGTTAATAATAAATGAAATTGCTCTTGATGCATCAAATAAATCTAAATAGGGTCTTTTCTGATCATATGCTGTTGACCAAACGCTAATGGGTTGCCCCATCGCAGCCTGCCAACAAAATTTATTAACTGCGGTATGGAAGCGCATACCTGGTGAAGCGCCAAAAATTGTTCCAAATCTACAATGTATTGCTTTTAACCCCTTTTCCTTGCTTAATTTTGCAACTAACTCCTCTTCCTTTAACTTAGTTGTTGCATAAGGACTTTGTGGTTGAAGCTCTTCCTCGGAGCAGTCTTCATCTACCACATCTTTCTGGGTACCATAAACGCTAGTTGAAGATAATGCGATTAACCTTGCTCCAGTCTGAACACAGGCGTCTGCAACTTTTATTGTTGACTGATAATTATTCTCCTCTACCTCTGCCGCTTTATCAAAACTACCAGCTGCGTCAGTAATTGCAGCTAGATGTATTACAACGTGTGCATCTTGAAAAATAGAATTTAAATCCATTAAGGTTACATCACCCTCAATAAAATGATACTTTCCTATTGAGGGTAAATTAAATAATGATGGGAAGCGCTGAGTCATCATATTATCAATTATTACAATTTCTGCAGTTGGAAATTCAACTGCCAAGTCTCGAATCACATAAGAGCCGATATGGCCAATAGCCCCTGTAACAACAATTTTCATGCTAAGTACCTCATATTATTTAAAAAATTAAAAAAACAATTACACTCTTTAAAAAGAAACTTTATGTTATTTAATAATGCAGCCTTTTAAAATCCTCGTAATCCTGAATATAATCATCTGATTCATAGCCACGATCACACAAAACCATTAAAACTGAACCTGCACTAATATATTTCTCTGATGCCCAGATACCAGGAGGAATTAACAACCCCTGCCCCATATTATCAAGTTGATAAACTGATTCATCAGTGCCATTATCACAGACAACTTCTATTTTACCTGATACGCACACTAATAATTGCGAGCAAATTTTATGGGCATGATTCCCGCGAACTTCGTTTTCTTTAGCGGCAACTGTAAATATACGTTTAATATCAAAGGGAACCATATCACCGGATTCGTAAGCGCAAAGACTTCCGCTATCGTCTGCATGCATTGAAAACTGGATTAATCTTTCTATTGGCATTTTATTTAACCTCATAAGCTACTCAGATAAATAACTCTGATAAGCTGTATTAAGCCCTGAATCAAAGCTATATTTAGGCTTCCAACCTGTTGCCTTGGTAAACGAGGTTGAATCTATAATTGCATTTCTAAACTCTATATTAGACAATCCTTTCGGTGGCTCTATATGCTCACAATTCACTTGCCTTCCTGTTACTTTAGCAGCTAGGTCAACAACTTTCTGGAAAGCGTTTTTCAAAGAAATTCCTTCACCACTTCCAATATAAAAGGTTAGTCCATTCGTTTTTTCATTGTATTCTGATGATCGTAAAAAGGCCGACACAATATCATCAATAAAAATATAATCCCTAATATACTCCCCATCACCAAAAATAATAATATCTTGTTTTTCTATGGCGCGACTAAAAATTTTATCAAGAATTCCACGATCTTGTTTTTGACCTTTTTGACTTCGACCAAATACATTAGCTAATCGAAGAGTACAGCCTCTTACCCAGCCTTCGCGTATATATTGTTTTAAATATATTTCAGCCGTTAACTTGCTCAGATCATAAAATGTTATAGGATGATCTTGTGTTTCTTCATTTATAGGCAAAACATCAACTAAACCAACTTCTGTTGCTGTTCCTGCCAAAACTACAAACGGAATTTGTTTAATGGATTTAAAGTACTCTAATAAATTTAACAAAGCTATCACATTAGAATTAAGATCTGCTATAGGATCATCTTTTGCAACATAAACACTTGTTTGACCTGCTAAATGATATACCACGTCAATCTTTTCAGGTAAGTGTAAACTTGAAATAGGATCCTTATAAAGATCATGTTGAACCCATTTGATACAACTATTATCTTTTTTAAGTGAGCGACTTAGGCCAAAAACACTATGTCTTTCTATACTAAGTTTTTCCACGATTGCAGAGCCAATCAAACCGCTAGCACCTGTAATTAAAATATTCATAACATTATTATCATCCTTCCATCATTTAAAAAGACATAAAAAATTTATAATTTCTTAGCTACACATCGAAGCATTGGGTCACGATCATCTTTCCACAAAAACTTTTCTAAGGTCACAATTTCAAAACCTAAAAAAGCCATCATTTTTTCTATTTTTCCCTGAGAGTAACAATTTTTATGATGTTGCCCTTCACCATTTTGACTTCCATAAAAAGTCGCAATTATATAACCCCATCTATTTTCATAATCATACGTATATGTCCCAAACCAATGTTGTTTTTTAATATCTTCAACATCATCTGAATAAAAGCCTTTCCAGTCATCTTTAGCCTTTAGCCAAATCGAACAGACCTCTTCAAAATCAGGAACACTAAACTCAAAAATACCTCCTTTGCGTAAAACACGACTTACTTCATATAAAAACTTAGGCTCTTCTTTAAAGGTAAGATGCTCTAATAAGCCATCTGCTCTCAGCTCATCAACAGTAGCATCCTGATAAGGTAAATTAAAAATATTGTGATCTTTGATAATTAATTCATCATCAAACTTCGTATTAGGATATCTTTTTCGCATATCCTCTATTGAGTCTTGATCGACATTAATATATCCATGAAGAGGACGGCCTCCACAGCCAATGTTTAATTTCGTGATCTCAGTATCTCCAACTTGGTTAGTTGTATCTATATTACTCATAGTAACTCCTTTAATAATGGATGATTTTCATCCCGCTTAGAAATAATGGGTGAGCTAACACCCCAATTAATACCTACGTCCGGATCATTCCAACGTAGCCCACCTTCATCGTCAGAATCATAAGGTTGGCTAACCTTATAATGCAAATCTGCATATTCTGACATCACATAAAAACCATGTGCAAAGCCATGCGGCATATAAATTTGCCTCACACTATCATCACTTAATTCTGTACCAAACCACTGTCCAAATGTTTTTGACTCTTTTCTAATATCAACAACAACATCAAATATTTTTCCATACATTACAGTAAGAATTTGTGATTGAGGCTTATTTTTTGTAAAGTGAAGGCCGCGTAATATATTTTTTAAAGAGCGAGAATGATTGTCTTGAACAAAACTCTCTGTAATACCGGCCTTTCTGTATCGCTCCTCTTGATAGGTCTCTAAAAAAAAACCCCTATCATCTTTAAATAAAGATGGCTCTATAATAAGCAATCCTTCTAATGGAGTTTTAATTACTTTCATACCGTTTCAAACTCCAATTCAAAAAAACTTTTTATTGCTATTACTATATTTTCTGCCTCACTCACAGATAGCTCAGGATACATTGGCAGTGAAACTATTTTTTTTGTTAAATTTTCAGTTACGCTCATATCTTTTGCAGTTAAGATTCGATCTTTATATGCTGGCTGTAAATGTACTGGCACAAGATAATGTACGCCTGCTTGTATATCTTTACCTAGCAAATATTCAATAAATTTTTGCTGCTCCTTCACTTGAATAACATAAAGATGGTAAACAGATTCTACTTCGGTGCGAATTTCAGGAATCTGAATTGGAAGATCAGATAACTGCTTCTTATAGTATGCTGCCAGCTGACGTCTTTTCTCATTATCTGAGTCTAGGTATTTTAATTTAACTCGTAAAATCGCCCCTTGAATTTCATCCAACCGGGAATTTCTACCTTGATATTCACTAATACGATTACTCCATCCGTACTCTCTAAGCTTACGAATTTTTACTGCTAAATCATTACTTGTGGTGACTAATCCAGCATCACCAATTGCTCCTAAATTTTTTGTAGGATAACAGCTAAAACAACCAATATCGCCTATACTGCCTAATCGTCTACCTTTATATTTCGCGCCATGCGCCTGAGCACAATCTTCAATAAGATATAATTTATTACTTTTACAAAAATCAACTATTGGATCTAAATCTGCAGGTTGTCCATATAAATGAACTGCAATAATAGCTTTTGTTTTTGGTGTAATGACTTCTTCCAGTTGGAGGGGATTCAATGTGTAGAATTGTGGCTCCACATCAACAAGTACCGGTATAGCGCCCGTCGCCTCAATCGCAGCTACTGTTGCAACTGCAGTATGTGACACTGTAATAACCTCATCCCCTGCACCAATATTTAATGCTCTCAATGCTAATTCAATTGCATCGGTTCCATTGGCAACACCTATTGCCTCTGATGTTCCAATATAATTGGCAAATTCCTGCTCAAGTGACCCAACCTCCTCACCAAGGATAAAATGATTTCCACGCATCACTGCGAGAACCGCTTCTTCAATTTCAGTTTGATAACTTCGAAACTGAGCTGATGGATTGGCACAGAGAATCATCTTTAGTCCACCCTCACTTCAGGAATATAAGTAATCCAATGCCTATCATTCCCTATATAGTCTTGCTCTTTTTTCATGATTTCGACTGCATGATTCCATGCAAAAAGTAATACGTAATCTGGATTACTTTCTCTAAATTGTTTATATGGCAAAACAGGGATATGCGCACCAGGAGATAATTTGTTATGCTTTATTGGCGTGGTATCATAAATACACTCAACTAGTTCTGGCGTAATGCCAAAATAGTTGGTTACTGTAGTGCTTTTGGAAGTTGCGCCATAAGCCACAACCTTCTTTCCATCTTTTTTTAGTTTATTGAGTAGCTCAATGAGATCGTCTCTAATTTTATTTACACTATCGGTAAAGCCTGTATAAGCTTGTGCACTATCGAGACCCAGATTTTTCTCTTTCTCAATTAAGTTAGTTACATTTTGTGATACTGCTTTTACACCTTTATGGGCAATAGTATAACGCATCGAACCACCATGAGTGACTTGTGGCTCAACATTAATCAGCTCTAGGTCATGCATCTTTGCAAGGTGACTGATTGACAGTGCCGAAAAAAGAAAAACATGCTCATCGTATATTTGATCGAAAGATGTTTTTTCAATAATCTCTCCTAAATATGGATCTTCAAAGATAAATACCCCGTCATCACTTAGTAGTGTTTTAACGCCATCATAAATCGAATGCATATAAGGAATGTGACACATTACGTTTGCACTTAAGATTGCATCTGCTTTTTGATAGGTTTGAGTAATTTTTTCAGCAAGAGGCTGGTCGAAAAATTGATTGATTACTTCTATTCCTTTACCCATTGCCACTTCAGCAACATTCTTTGAAGGCTCAACTCCAAGACATGGGATTTTATCCGTTACAAAATTTTGCAACATAATTCCATCATTGCAGCCAATTTCTACCACAAATGATTTTTTATCTAAATTTTGTAGATTTGAGACTGAGTGAGCAAACTGTTTAAAGTGCTCCTGCATATAATTAGAAGTAGATGAGAAAAATGCATAATTATCATGAAACATTTTCTCCCTATCGGGTTGCTCTACCAACTGAACCATATTACAACTCTCACAAAAACCAACCTTCATTGGGAAAGTGTACTCATTATTCATTTCTTCTTTAGTGGCAAATGCATTGGCAATTGGCATCTCACCAAAATCAACAAATGGCTGATACTCGCTGTCACATATTAAACATTTAGGCATTACTACTCCTCACTATTGGTTAAATTTACTGTTATCTAAAATATGGTCTGCTAATGCAAAACTAGCAGTAAATGCAGGTGAAATGGCATTAACAATATGGGTTGAATTTTCCCCTTCCAACATCACAAAATCCTGCACTAATTCTTTCTTATCTTTATCATAAAGTTGTGGCCTAATTCCGACCTTAGAGCTTCTTTCAATATGAATCATTTCTATCTTTGGAATTATAGTCTTAACTGCATTTAAAAAATTTCGGGATGTCCAATCAAACGCCTGATTATATACATAATTACGCATTTTTTTATCAATTATTACCTGTGTCGCCATATGGCGCAGAAAATCCAATGTCATGAGTGGCTCAACCCCTTGTAGACCTGTGTAGTTCTCCCTACCTAATGCGGGGGTTGCTGTTGGCCCCAAATAAGTCACCCCATCAATACTTGGTGTCGCATGTACGCCTAAAAAAGGAACATCTAAATCGGGTACTGGATATAAATTTGTATTGAATTTAAATGGTGCGTTCTTTTTTAACTGCCAATAACTTCCCTTAAATGGAAGCATGGTATATTTCCTTCCAACATCAAACTTATGTGCAATTCTATCTGCTTGAAGACCTGCACAATTAAACAAATGTCCATAAGTGACAGTAGTAGTATCCAATACTATTTGTTTTTTATTGGGTAAAATTTCTAATCGACTTTTGGCCATTAAAAATGTAACACCCCTTTCTTTCAGCCGCTGTTGTAACCGCTGAATAACTAAAATGGGTTTCACTATACAAGTATCTGGGCTCCATAATGCACGACCACTGCTTGTTCGCCCATCAGGTACAAGCTCATTGAATTGTTGTTGGTCAATAATCTCTACTGTTGCACCATTTTTAAACCCTCTTTCTAATAGGACTTCTAACTGATCATCTAGCTCTGGTTTTTGTGGTGTGATCACCTTTCCACAGCTTAAAACAGGAAGATTCTCTACTTCACACCATTTTTTAAGGCGTTTTGCACCTGCAACACAAACTTTCGCTTTTAGTGAATCTGGCTGGTAATAAAGTCCTGCGTGTAGTACGCCACTATTTCTTCCTGAACTATGCTTTCCCACTTCAGGCTCTTTGTCGATAATGACAATAGATAAATTACCAAACCTCTTTAATATTTGATAAGCAATAGATAATCCAACCATACCCGCGCCTATAATACAAACGTCTGTAGAGGTGTGGGAGCTCATAGTATATTTATTGATAAACTCAGATCATCTTTCAGAAGACGAGCAAGATATTGCCCATACTCATTCTTAGCCAATTTTTTTGCAGATATACTCAATTGCTCAGTACTGATCCATTTTTTTCTCCAGGCAATTTCTTCAAGACAGGCTATCTTAAATCCTTGTCGCTTTTCAAGAGTATGCACAAACTGAGAAGCCTCTAAAATAGATGCATGTGTTCCTGTATCTAACCAAGCAAAGCCACGCCCCATAACTTCAACATTTAAATCACCTCTATGTAAATAAACTTCATTTACCGAACTTATTTCTAATTCTCCACGCGCAGATGGCTCAATTGACTTGGCAATTTCAATAACATCGTTATCATAAAAATATAAGCCAGTAACAGCATAATTAGATTTTGGATTAGTAGGCTTTTCTTCTATTGAGAGCGCCCTCCCCATAGAATCAATTTCAACAACACCGAATCTCTCTGGGTCAAACACTTGATATGCATAAACCGTGGCGCCTTTCTTTAAATTAGTTGACTGCATTAAAGTTTCACTAAAACCCTGCCCATAAAAAACATTATCCCCAAGAATCAGACATACATTATCACTGCCTATAAACTCCTCTCCAATAATGAATGCTTGTGCCAAGCCATCAGGAGAAGGTTGCTCTGCATAGGTAAAATTCACTCCAAACTGAGAACCGTCGCCCAGCATTGTACGAAATAAGGGTAAATCATGCGGTGTACTAATAATTAGTATTTCTTTAATACCAGCTAACATAAGCACAGAAATCGGATAATAAATCATTGGCTTATCATATACTGGTAAGAGTTGCTTGCTAATAGATATAGTAAGAGGATAGAGTCGTGTTCCTGATCCGCCAGCTAGAATTATTCCCTTCATAACTTGATCACTCCTAATCTTTCACCTTGATAACTGCCATCTTTAACTCTATCACACCAGGTGCTATTCTTTAAATACCATTTAACAGTTTTACGAATTCCGGTTGCAAAAGTTTCATCTGGAACCCATTTAAGCTCCATCTTTATTTTAGTGGCATCTATTGCATATCTTATATCATGCCCAGCCCTATCACCAACATAAGTTATTAATTGCTCATACCGATCAATACTATCAAGCTTACTTGGTACCAACTCATCTAAGATGCAACAAATAGTCTTAACAACCTCAATATTTTGCAATTCATTATGCCCACCAATATTGTATGTTTCACCAATCTTGCCAGTAAGTGCCACATGAAGCAAGGCCCTTGCATGGTCATCAACATATAGCCAATCACGTATTTGCTTACCATTGCCGTAGATTGGTAGGTCTTTACCTTCTAATGCATTGAGAATAATGAGGGGAATAAGCTTCTCAGGAAACTGATAAGGGCCATAATTATTAGAGCAATTAGTAATTAGTGTCGGGAATTTATAAGTACGTTGCCACGCACGCACTAAATGGTCAGAGCTGGCTTTAGCAGCTGAATAAGGTGAACTTGGCGCGTAAGATGTTTTTTCAGTGAATCCATCCTCCTCTGTACCCTCTAAATCACCATAAACTTCATCGGTAGATACATGGTGGAATTTAAATCCATCTTTTTTATCACCTTTTAAGCTTTCCCAATAATTTCTAGCCTCTTTGAGCAATACATAAGTGCCAACAATATTAGTTTGAATAAACTCATCTGGGTCATCAATCGACCTATCTACGTGAGATTCGGCAGCAAGATGCATAATAATATCAGGCTGCTGTTCGTTAAAGACGCGTTTAACTTCTCTAGCATCACAAATATCAACTTGTTCGAATATATATCTATCGCTGTTTTCAATAGATGTTAAAGACTCTAAATTACCGGCATAAGTTAGCTTGTCAACATTAATAACGCTATGGTTAGTGTTGTCAATAAGGTGTCGAATAACGGCTGATCCAATAAATCCAGCACCACCTGTGATTAATATCCTTTTTTTCATTTTACTAATGAATGTGCGAGTTTCAATGCAGAGTATGCATCCATTATATCTGCACCAGTACAGTCCTTCCTTCCTAAGCAAAAATTCATAAAGTCCTGCGCTTGGCCTAGAAAACCAGGCTTATGCCCTTGCTCAGGCATATCAATAATTTTATTTTGTAGCATTGGCGTATAGAGTCTTATTGGCATTTCCTGTGTTGGCTCATTAACCTCCATACCACTGTATAAACTAGTAACCTCGATCGGCCTCATTTCCAATCTTTCATTGCCCGCAATTATGTTAATAGAAAAATTATCTGGCGCATTAAAGCAAGAGTCTAGCTGTATAGTCACGCCCTTTATACCTTTTCCAAGCGCTACTGTAGCAAGATACTTATTTACATCCTTAATGGTTGATACATAATTCCATTCAACTTTTCCAGATATGTAATTTAAAATATCAAACATATGAACAGAGTTTTCATAGCTCATCAAAGGTAATCGACTAGGAAAATTAGCATTATGCTCTGGATCTTTTCTTTGCTCAGGAATCGTAACTTTAATTAAAGAATTTGAATGATCTTCAACAAATTTTTTTGCAAATGCTACTCCTGAATAAAATCGCCTATTATAGGCAACACGAATGTTTTTATAATTAATTAACGCCTTAAGATTATTATCCTTAAGCGCCACAGGCTTCTCTGTTAAAATTGGCTTTCCAAATGGAGCGGCCAATTTAAGATAGTCAACTACTGTCTCAACGGGTGATAAGATTAACAATGCATCCCATTCTGATGAATTGTTAATAAGATCCAAAGGATTATTATAAACCTTGTCAATATCGTATTTTTTTGCAAATTTAGCAGCATTTTTAGAGTTCAAACTACCTGCAATTGAAAATATATTAAAACCCGCATCTCTCATGGCAGGAATGTGAAAATGCGCTATATTTCCACACCCTATAACCGCTACATTCTTTGTCATATTCTTTGTCATATTCTACTAATATTTTTTTTAAGTGACAGGACAGCCAACTACACTTCCTGATGTTGTCTTAAATGCATTTTCAAAACATTTAAATAATAAAAGATGGTGCCTCATAGACTGCTGATATGTTGGTAATTCACATTCAGAATAGGTAACAATACGGTCCACTAAAATTCCTGTTGATTCGCTTTGCATAGGTAGAGTATACTTTTTTCTTATAATCTCATTATTCTTATTGTAGTAGTCAACTTCCAGCGCGCCCAAAGATAATTTGGCCTCTAATTTCTTACTGCCACCCTTTATTAAAATATTTATAGCAACCTCATCACCTACATTTTCAGAAGAAATATTTAACTTCATATTATTATCACTTGTGAAGTCCATTTTTCCAGTTAGCTCAAAATACCCCTCTCTTTTGCTTTTTATAACCCTTTCATCAATGCTGTAATCCACAATATGCACACCTTTTCTATTAGAAGCAGAGTCAAAAAAATCTATAAAATGTACCGAATTGCATGCCATTCCCCAATTATTGCCACTTATAGTAACTTTTTCAGGCCCACTGTCAAACCAATAGAGCATTTCTTTAAAAGCTTCTGATGAGCTCATCCATTGATTAACCCAGGCTTTAATATTATTTTCTTTCAATAGAAATTGAATTTCAATATAGTCAGATTTTTTTTGAAATAAGAACTTTTCAAAAACTATGTATTTAATCCTATTATGCAACACAAGTTCTTTTGTAAGTTCAGCCCTATTTATGGATCCAGTCGCAATGATAGCCACATCAATATCTTCTTCAATTCCATCAATATTCCTTACTTTCAAGCTAAATTTCCCTCTTTTATCTTTATCTACAGCATCTTCAAATCTTTCTTTAGCTATTTTTATAGATTCATCAGATTTATCTACAAGGTAAATTGTAGTTCTTTTATTTAATCTTGACAATCCTTGCAAGTGTCTACTTCCAATTTGCCCACATCCAACAATCGCTATCTTTAATGACATAATTTCTACTTATTTAACCATTTCAACGCACACAATATCTGCCATGCCTATTGACTCAACAAAGGACATCCATGACGTATTAATTCTTTCATCTAAAATTTTAACTTTTCCATTACCGGAAGGTATCGAGTCTCTCATCCATAATACGGCATTAGATAAATCATACCTATGTCGAAATGAGATTTTTATTTCAGAAAATCCAACTGACTGCGCCAATTCTTGTAACGTATCTGAATCAAAATACCATTGGTGTGCAGTTCTAAAGAAAAATTCTTCATATTTACTAGCACCTAATTCAAATAGTATAGTATTGAGATTGTCCGTTTCAAGGTACAGACTCCCGCCAACATTCAGTAAATTATATGAATCAGTTAAGTATTGAACCGGATCATTAACATGCTCAATAACAAAGAATGAGACCATTCTGTCTACCTTTCCTTTATATTCCTGCATGGCTAAATCTACATCAGAATAAATCACATGCCCCCTATCTCTTAAAGAATCATGGTAACCAATATATGGCTCAATGCCAATTGTAGTTAATGACAGCCCCTTAACCAGGTCAAGAAATACCCCTCCACCACAGCCATAATCTAAAATAATAGAATTTCTAAAAAAACCAGACCCTAGTTTGTTTATTCTTTCAGCTTGCTCTGAGTCATGCTCTTTTATATATTCTGACGGATCCGCCGTACTATTATATGACTCTCTGTATTGTTTAGTCTGATAATAGTCAGGAGACAAAGGGTTGTTATTCAACCTCACCAGGCCACAGGAAAGACATTTTACAATCTCATGATCTACTTTTGTTAATTTGCCTACTTTACCATCCCTTATCTTTCCTTTATATACTAATCGACTATCCTTACCCCCGCAGATACACACCACTTCTTCCATTTGTTACTCCTAATAATAAAACTTATTTTTTTAAAAAAAAATGTTTTTTTTACTTATAAAATTTTCCCATTAAAGGCATATCACATTCTTCCGTACACTTAATACATGGCGTCAAATCAAACTGATCGTTTCTG
>Ga0233430_1004275_pt1 | contig 13381 bp, 3 predicted proteins | sample SI_118_April2016_2_FD_179883 | JGI IMG/M metagenome (GOLD analysis project Ga0233430, IMG submission 179883) | Seawater microbial communities from Saanich Inlet, British Columbia, Canada - SI_118_April2016_150_MG | ecosystem: Environmental > Aquatic > Marine > Inlet | place: Canada: British... | reverse complement strand
TGACAATGACAATGTCACTGGTAATAACAAAGACAATGGTAACAACGACACTAACGAACCAATATTAATATTTAGGATATTTAGTGATACAGATGAGCAATATTTTAATGAATTACAAAAAATATTGTCTTTTAGTAATCTGGTTAAGAAACCAGATATTAAATATAGAAGTTCAGATAAGGAAAATGTTAAACATGAAAAAATTATTAGAGGTTTAGAATTTATATTATCTAAAGAATTAGATACAGGCATAACAGCCAAAAATCCAAAAAAAGCATCTAGAATACAAATGGTTAAAGAACATTTTACAGATTTATTAGCGAATAAAATAAAACATAGATTAGTATAAAATAAAAACTAACTATTTATTATATGTCTTCGTTTAAATATAATAGACCTGATAGATGTAATAAAATTAGCAGTCATTACTGGGCAAAACCTATATTAGATGAATATTTCGACAAAAATAATGCAAAACTAGTGAATAAGGTAAAAGATGCGGATTTATTTTTACCTTGTGGGTATAATTTTACCAATAGTGATTTACAAAATGTTGGTGTTACCACTAAAAACCAATATGTATTTGGTATTCATAATGAGGATGAGATAGTAAGTAAATCATCCATATGGACACATGTTGTAGCGAAATATGGACGTGATAAAGCGAGTAAAATCATGCCTGAAACATGGGTATTAGCGAATAAAGATGATGTTGATATGTTGTTAAGAGATTTCGATCCTACGAACAAATATATTATGAAAAATGTGGAACAAGGAAAAAAAGGATTAAAAATGACACAAAATTTAACTGATTTAGTAAGGGGGCATTCACAAAATTATTTGGTTGCACAGATTTATATAAAAAACATATTTTGTATTAATAAAAAAAAACTAAATCTTAGATTTTATTTGTTGATTATTTGCAAAAATGGTAATAAGGATTTTTATCTATATGATAATGGAATATGTATTTATACATTAAAGGATTATAATACTGAATCGAATGATATGGAGGAAAATATAACATCTTATAAGTTTGATGGTAAAATATATGATGTAAATCCTTTGACATTGGATGATTTCAAAAAATATTTAAAATCAAATAATAAAGATGATAAACTTATTATGAAAAATATATATAAAATTGTTAAAATGATAACTAATTCGGTTTCGTTTAAAATATGTAATTTCCAAAATATTGATAAATCTACTAGTTTCGAATTATTTGGAGGAGATATAATTTTTGATGATAAACTGACACCTTATGTTTTGGAACTCAATAAGGGTCCAGATATGAAACCCGATAATTATGACGATCCAAGATATGCTAAAGTTAAAAAAGAGTTATTCAGAGATATTTTTGGTATCATAGGACTTAAAAAATCAGGAGTTAAAAATAGATTTCATAAATTATAATTTAACCATCAATTTTACACCCAGATATTTTTTCCTTTAATTTTTGTAATTCATTAATATCTATTTTTAGAGATGGATATTCTTTATTATTACTGGACGGTGGAGGTGGTGGAGGCGGTGGTGGTTGCGAAACAACAACCGTTGATTTTTTCGGATTTTTATTAGGATTCAACATGCATTCATTTGAATATATATTTATGTTTTTATATCCTTGTACAATATTCCAATTTATACCAAATGTTTTTTTGTTATTATCGACCCATATTTTATTTAATTCAATAAGATAATTCATACTATCATTTTTTTTGATATTATCGGGGTTTGTTATGGTATTATTGTTATCAAATATAGGTGTGACGATATTTTTACTTATTTTATCCAATAATATACTAACACTAAATATGTATTCGTTTTGGTTAATTAGACAATTTTTATAATTAAATTTATTTGATAAAAATTTTTTGTTCATATAGAATTTAACGAAGTCTTCTAAATATTTGATAAGTGTAATAGATTCTATTTTTTGAACACTTAAATTACCAAAATTTAGATAAATATTTGGATATTTGATATTAGTAAAATCTATATGGTTTTTGATATTATCTATTTGTAGAATTATTTTTTTATTATTTAAATAAATATCATAATTATCAATATCGCTTGATAAACCCTGACATTTGGCAATAGTTTTTTTGTGTAATTTTTGTTTAATAGAATCAATGGATAAATCTATTTTATTTTTTTCTTTTTTTGATTCTTTAACGACATAACCTAATTCTATATTTGGAGTTAATCCACTGAAATTTTTGTGATAGAAATAATGTATATCATTATCCAACATGGATGTTCCACGAAGTATGATTATTTCATTCATTTTATTATTATATAATAAAATTATGTCTTAAAATTATATTTATTTATTTTGGGCAATTGCAAATGGTGCTTAAGAGTCCATTGAGAACCCCACCATACATATCAATTAAAGCAAATACTAAGGCAATAGTTATGGATAATAAAAGAGTTTCGTTTTTATCCAATTTATTTACGGGAAGATTAGAAATTACCAAAAAACAAATAACGACTAATAATAAATATTTTGTAGCACCAGTTAAAATATTGGACATGTTGTATATATTATAATAATATAATAATCATTCACATGATAAACATTACCGTGATAATGTTTATGCAAATTTTTTTGTCTCGGAATTGTCTCGGACAAAAAAATATAATTTTATAAAAATACATTTTTAGGTATTTTTATGGAGTATTATTTAAAATATTATTATTAAATATAGATGAATAAAGATTTTGTGCATAAAATTATATTATGTCAATTAAATCCTAAACGTGGAGGTTTATCGGCTTTGCAGTTGGACGAATTGATCAAAGTATCAGGATTGAAACGAACAAGACATAATAATTATTTAAAAACTAAATTTGATAAATGTTTGATATTGACATTAAATAACGTTTCTAAATATTTAGATAAATTACGAAAAAGTAATATTTACGGTTTGGTAGATTCAATAAAAAAGGGTAATTATGATGACTTTATAGGAACAAATTTAAAGAAACTTCATAATGACGATATTGGTAGTTTGAGGAATCAATTAACAGGTAATGATGAGGTATTGAGAGAAGAAAGCGGGAAAATTAAACGAGCGATGAAAGGGCTATCAAAACAACTTAAAGAAAGAAACGAGAGTGGTGATATATCTGATCGTGTCAATTTATTAGCATCCAATAAATCCAAAGCAATGGATAATGTTAGGGAAAAACAAAACGAGTATTTAGGAGAATCAAATAAACTTAATAAATCTCGTGATGAGTTAATCAAAAAAGAGGTTCAACTCCAACGTAGTTTGAAAATTATCAATAATTTGAGGGGTGTGATAGGTGAATATAATAAGCGATTGACGAAATCTAAAAGTGAAAATGTGAGTGAAATTGATAAGATGAGTGGTTATAAGTATAGTGAGAGTTCTTTAACTGGACAAATAGAAGAGATTATTACCATAGAAAAATCATTAAAAGATGAAATCAAATATTTGACCAACGAGATGAATAAAGGTAGCAAATCATTATCAGATAAAGACGAAAAGAGGGTTTCTCAACAGTTGTTGAATAGTTTGAAAGGACAATTAACCAAAGTTAAAGAAATACATACAGAATTAGTGAGTGCTAATAGAGTTTTGAAATCGGTAATTGACGATAAAAGCAATAAAGTTGATTCTATCCAAAAAATGGAAGAAAAAAATATGTTAATTAGGACAAAATTAGATGAGAAAATTAAACAATATAAGGAATCATTAGATGAGAAAAAGTTAATAGAAAAACAACTAAATAAATCATTAGCATATCAAAATGAAATGAATAAAAAAATGGATAAATTGAAAATTGTCAAGGAACGTAATGTTGGTAATATTCAGGATTTAAGTAAAAGCAATGGAAATGGAAAAATAGTGGAAAATTTGCAACAAAAATTAAATTTACAGAACAAAGAGTTAGAACAATTATATAAACAAAATAATGAAATTAATTTACAAACTGATAAATTTAAAGAAATATTGACCAAACGAGATTCAGAAGTTGAAAAAATGAAAAAAGAGTTAGATATTAAAAATGATGATATGGTGGCTTTAAATGAAAAAATCAAACAAATGGAAACAACGAATGCAGACAAAGAAATTAAAATGGATGATTTGAGACAAAATATCAATGATCATGAATCTGAAATGGAAAAAAGCATATATAAAAATGATTTGTTAATTAAAGAAATAGATACTGTTCATGAACAGTATGATAAACTTAAGGAAAATAATATAAATTTAAGTGATGAAATCAAAGATTTGTTAGGAGATATAGATGAGTATAAAAAATTAGTAGGTAATTTGGACGATACACGTAAATATGTAAGCAAGAGAAAACACTTGGAACAGAGTTTAGAGGATCTAGAAACTAATTTACAAGGTTCTAATGAATTTATTAACGAATTGGAAACAGAAATTGACAAATTAATAGATGATGGGACAGTTATTAAAACGAAATATACCAACGACGATTTGAATGAAATGAGTAAAACTGAGGTTCGCAATCATTTAAAAAAGAAAATAGGCGAATTAACAAGTCAATATGATAAATACAAGGAACAGATCGAAACACACAAAACAGACGAAAAAGTGTATGAGGATAAATTAGAAAAATATGGAAAAGATATTAATGAACTTCTTTCCAATGCGGATATAGTCATGGGAAATGTCAATTCTGAAGTAAAAATTAATAAAATGAAGGAGTATATTGCTAATTCGAAAAATATTAAAGCAAAATTAGGACGAATGGAGAAAAACAGAGACCGAAATAACGAAAAACTTAGTTCGGTTTTGGGAAAAATGACTAAAATTAGCAATTTATTGGATGATATGAGGGAAATCGATTCAAAAGAGAAAACATTAGAGAGATTATCGGAACTTAAAAATAAAATGCAAATATTGGAAGATGATTTTATGAATTCCGAAAAAGAAGAATACGATGATTCGACGTTAAGAACGATGTTCCAAAATATAGTTTCATCAGAACAAGAATTGGAAACAAGTTGCAAGGATATTACTGACAAAGAAAAATGCAAACCACCATGTTCTTATGTATGGTTGGACGATTTGAGTGCTTGTATAACGACAACATCGGAATCAGAAAAGTTGATCAGTGCAATTAGATTAAGAGCATTAAATAAAAAGAAGAAAACAGTTGGTGGTGGAAATGAGAATGAGGTTAATAACGAAGATAGTGATAATGATAATAATAATAATAATAATAATAATAATAATAAAAATAATAATAATAATAATGATAATGATAATAAACGTGAAGACCATATGGTTGATAAGGTTCTTTCGTTACAGGATGAAATATTATTAAAAACAAAAGATTTAGCGGATAAACGCAAAGTATATTTGACTGAAATAGACAGGTTGAGAGAGGAAAGTGATACAAATAAACGGTTAATGGAGGAGGGTATTAAAACATTGGAAGAATCACAAGAGAGAAGTTTGGATGAGTTAAAAATATTGAATGCCGATAAAGTTAAATTACAAGAATTATTAGAAGAATCGACAGATAAAATTAAATCAGTGACAGGTGAAATAGATAAAATAAGCGTTCCAGATAAAAAGAAACAGAGTTTTTTCAAAAAAATGTTTGGCAGTAAAGAAAGTTCTGTTGATATTAGTTCATTGAGATCTCACATGGGAAAATTAATGAGTTTAACGGAAAAGGAAAAACAACTTAAAGAGAAAATAGAAAATAGGGAAAATCAAACTGGAGAAATTAATGATAACATTAATAGAATTAATGATAATATTGATAAATCAAATAATAATAATAATAATAATAACAATACTAATACGAACAGTGCCAAGATAAAAGAAAGTAATGAACAAATGAAGGATTTGGAGAAGGAAAGAGAGGCATATGGTATTGAATTAACGGAAGTTGAGGGACTTATTGCGAATGTGAAAGAAGACATAAAGGCAATGGGTATAACTGATAGTGTTGTGAATGAATTAATGGATTCCTATGGTGATAAAACTGTTTTTGAGGAACATTTAAGTAATTTAAAGGGGGATGAAGAGGAGGATTTAAGTAAATATGATGTTAATACTAAAATTAGACGATTAGGGAGTAAGATAGCGATATTGGAGGAAGAGAAACGTAAAATAGAATTGAAATTGGAGGATAAGGAAAAACACACAAGAAAATTGGAGGACGATGTTGAAAAAACCAAATCTAAGGTTATTGAAACAAAAACTCAAGAAACGAGTAAATCTACTTCAACTGAGGAGTTGGAACGTGCATTAAAGGAGAGGGAGGAGGAGAATATTGCTTTAACAGAAAATATGGAAAAGTTGCAAATGAAATTGGTAGAAGCAACAGGGAGCAAGGGTGAGATGGAAGATTTAGGGAAGAAAGCAAAGGAAAATAAGGAATTATCTGATAAATACCAAAAATCGATTGATGATTTAAATGAAAAAATATTGGACATAATAGATACTAAAGATAAGGAAGGATCGAACAAAGACGAAAATATAAATAAATTAAAATCCAAAATATCGGAATTCGAAAATAAACAGAATGAGGCACAATCCAATGCGGATGATTATATGAAACGTTTGGACAAATTGACTGATGAATTGAATGGTAAAAACAAAGAAATAACGGAACTACAAGATGAGTTAAAACAAACTGAAATAAAAGGAGAACAACAGGATGATGAGTTAAGAGTTAAATTAGAAGAAAAATATAAAACATTAATATCCGAGAAGGAAGAACAAATAAAGAGTAATTTACGAGAATTTGAAACAAAAGAAAAAGAACTAGAATTGAAGGTTAAGGAACGTGAAACTGAGATGACTAAGAAAAATGAGGAACATATTTCTAAATTAAAAGATGAAAACAAACATAGCCAAGATAAACTCAAAGAAAAAATAGTTGATATTGAGAGAAAAGCGAAGGATGATGTACAAAAAGAAAAAAATGAATTTGAAAGGAAAAAAGAGGATATATTGAGGAAACAACAACAAATAAAGGATGATGCAGATAGGAATATTAAGAAAGTTCAAGATGAACAAAAGAGCGATAAAACCAAACATGCTGATTCTATTTTGGAAACACAGAGACGATTGGAACAAGATAAAACATCAGAATTGGCTAAATTGAACCAAAAATTAGATGAGGATAGACGTAATTACGAAAATAAAATAATGACATTGGAGGGTGCTAACAAGGCGGAGATTAATACAGAGAAGGAACGTGCGTCTAGAATCCAAAACGAATCGGACGAAAAAATTAGACGTATTGAAAACGAGAATGTTAGTAAAATTAATGATTTGAAAAAGGATTTTGAAGCACAGCAGTATCAACTTAAAAATGAACTGTCTAGCATAAAACAAAATTCCCAAGGACGATTGAAACAATTAGAAATGGAAAATCAAATGAAAATGAATCAAATAGTATCTCAGAAAGACCAAACTATTGGACAATTGGAACATAGGGTGAGGGGTGCGATGGAACAAATGCAGTATGTTCAAGAACAAGCACGGATGGAGGCTATGGGACAAGCACAACAGATAGAACAAAGATACATGGAAGATGCAGAACAAAAAAGGAGAGAAAAGATGGAACAAAATATGCAAATACATCAAGAAACGTATAATAAACAAATTGAAATGGATACCATGATACAAAAACATGAGAGTGAAAAACAGGCAATGCAAGAAAAATTTGACCAATTAAAACAAGAAAAAGAAGCCGAAAAAGCCGAAATAGGAAAACAACTTAATTTGATAAATGAATCCATAAGTTTAAAAGAAACTAAAGCCAATAGTTTAACAAAACTAGTTGAGGGTCAGTTACAAACACATTCCGAAATGGACGAAAAAATGTCTAAAAGAATAACGGAACAAGTGGAAGATGATAATAGAATAAAATTAGACAAATTAAATCGTGAAATAGAGATTTTAAATAAAGACAAAACACATTTAGATAAACAATTAGTTGATAAACAAAAATATTATGAAGAAAGAGAACAAGAATATACTACTGAATATGAAAATAACATAAACGACTATTTAAGATTAGAAGGTAAATTAGGAGAAATTACCAATTATTGTGGTAATAAGAAAATTAAAACATTAGCGGATTTGGTTGAATCATATAAAGAATGTGGAACACGTGTTAAATCGATCGAAACGACCGTTAGACAACGAATTAAGGAAATGGAAGATGATATGAGTGGTATGGGTGCTGATGATGAAGAAATTATTTTTACCAAGGAAGATCTAAAACCAGATGAACTAATAGAATTGTTGAAAGAACAACTTAAAAAACAAGATGTTCCTGAAGAAGTAGTAAGTAAATTAACCAATGTTGAAGATTTAACAGGACGATTAGTTTCTGAAAAGGAAAGCGAAGAAACGGTATCCATGAGAAAAGAATTAGCACAAATCAAACAGGTTGAATTATTGAAAGAAAGCACAAAAAAAGAAATGGAAGAGATAGAGATAACAGAAGGACAGGCGTTATCTTACAATAACGCATTAACAGAAAATAGAGCATTGATTAAACGATTACAATCCCAAATGCCTGTAAATAGTGCTAGAGTTGCAATTAATTATGTGTATCCAGATAGTGTTACATCAACTAATTTACCTGAAAAATTTAAATTAAATCCGAATTTTGTTATGCCTTACAAATTTATTACGGAAAAACTAGAAAGACATATTAAACAAGTTAATGATGCGATTGTAAGTACGAACGTTGATAATATTAAAAAGTCTATTACAAGTTTGGATAAAGTTATTGGTAAATTATCAGAAGATTTAAATACGGGATATAAAAAAGAATTGGAAGCAATTAAGAATGAAATGAAAAAAGAACACAAGATAAAAATTCAGGCTGTTTTAAATCACCAAATTAAACAATTTCAAGAAGAAGGAAAAGAATTACCACAAGTAGAGGTAAAAATGGTGGAAAAAGAAAAAGGTAATGATGAGAAAGTTGTAGGTGAAAAAGTAGAGGAGATTAATGTCAATGAAATTAAAAAACCTGTTGATGGTGATAGTGAAATTGATAGGCTGAAAAAAGAATTGGCTAAAAGGGATGCAATTGATTTATTGAGGAAAGAAACGAGAAAAAAACAAAATTTGCCTGTGGAAGGGAACGAACAACTGGAAAAACTTAAAAAATTATTAGAATTGCCAATAGAAAAAATTGTTAAAAATTATGTGAAAAGCAGTGATATTGGTGTCCGTAGTCTCGATGATTTAAATAAATTAACACATTTCGAGTTGTTAATTGACAATGTAGATGATTTGGAAAAAAAAATAAATGAAGTTAATGAAGCGATAAATGAAAAAAATCAAAAAGCACGAGGACGAGGACAAGTCCAAGCCCATGATGAAACTTCAAAACGATCGTTGATGACAGGTGTAATTAAAAACCTAGAGGACAAGATTAAAACAATCAAACGCAATAAATTAGGAGAATACCAACGAGGATCGGAGAACGCTAAGAAAATTAGAAACAGTGAGTTGGATATAATTTTGAAACAAAAAATTGAAGATGTTAAAAGTGGTAAAAAAAATATAGAAGTAGTTACAACATCAAGCAATGCAGATAAATTAGAACGTGACAAATTAAATTTAATAAACGCTAAATTAATGTTGGACAAAACAATTGATACAAGTTTGAATATTATTGAAGGTATTATTAATACAAATGTTCAAAAAATAAAGGATGAGGGTGTATTTACTGATAAAATTAAGGAGATAACATTTGGCAAAGATCCGTTAGATGGTATAGATATATTAACACAAACAACCAAACCAGTTATTAACGACCTTATTGGTGTTAATATTGCTGTTAATATTGGCGGTATTAATAGTAGTATCACAACTCTTATTGATGGTTTAGGGGTTATGAATGATGTATTCAAACAATTGGATAAGAATGACGCAAATGATGTTAAAACATTAGTTGGAAATGTTATACAATTTAAGTCTAGTAATGTAGATCCTTTGAACAAAAAAATGAACGATTGGTTTAAAAATATTGATGAAAATATTAATGATAAATGGAGAAACAACGTAGTTTCAATTATTCGCGAAATTACCGATTTAGAGACTGATATACTAGAAAAACATGCAGAGGCGTTAAAAATCCTTGTTCCACAAAACAAGGACGGTGAAATCCTACTTGCAAAAACAGAACTGGATACTAAATTAAAAACAACAAGGGAATTAAAAATACAGATAAACGGAGTTCAACAAACTATTGATGAACATTGGAAAATTTATAAAGACATTTTCGATGCCGTTACACACATAATTGGACTCATTGAACAACTAAAACCATTGGATGAAGAACTAAAAAAAGGTATTGAAACAGTAAAAACCGCAACTCAAAAACGTGATGACGCAAAAGCCAAAATACCACAAAAAGGTGGTAGTAGTAATGATACGTTGGCGGGGGAACGTGTGGAAATGTTAATGGATAAGTTTAGGAATACATATAAGAAATATCAGAAACACGTTAATGATGTGGTGGATGATAGTCGTAAGGGGGAAGAAATGATTGAGAGAATTCAACAATATGCGGAATCGAGTGCTAATCAGATTAAATATCTATCAAATTTGAATTTAACACATCAAATGGGTGATAGAAATTTGATATTATATATGTTGGGTAGGAGACAGGATAAGGATAATAAGGTTAAATATGTGAATTCATATAATATTTTACTACAAACGGTTGATAAAGAAAAATCATTGAGATTATTGGATAAAAATGTAAATGACGAAGAAACAGGAAAATTAAAAAAAGAAGGATTTGGATCTCCATTAAAAAATTTAATGAGTTTTTTCAAAACTAAAATAGATAGGTTTAATTTAAAAGAAATATTGGACGAAAAAGATGGTAAAGTGATTGCCATGTATGATGAGGAATCAGGGGAAGATTATCCATATGGTAAAGATGAAAAAGAAGAGGAAGAAAATATAGAAATTTTAGAAAAATTAGAAAAACAAATATCTTCGATTATGAAAAACATAACAACGGATGATGTTCAAGGTGCAATAGGATATTTATCAGGAAAACAAATGAATGAAATAAGCAATGGACAATTTGTGGAATTAATAAATAAATTAAATAGTATTGAAGAAGAAAAAAATAAACTAAATAAAGATTTGGAAAATTGGAATAAATTTAAAGATATGATAGAAGAAGAGCATGGTTCAGATGATATGGACACTATCATAAAAGTATATAAAGACATCAAAAACAAAGTTGATGATCAAAATAACGTTTTGGAAAAAAAAGCAGTTGATTTGGAAGAAATTATCAAGGGAATTAATTCCAAGGTATCTAATGACGCAAATATGTTGAGAGATTTGAGATTAGACCTTGAATCACAATTAGAACAAATGACTGTCATGGAACGCGAAAGTCTTGAAAAAAATGAAGAAATGGAAAAAGCACTCAAATATCAACAAGTTACAATGGATAATATTAGAAAAGAAATCAAAGAAAGAGAAGATGAAATAGCCTTGGGTCCTAAAAATAAGGAAAAGGAAACGGAATTGAAAAAAAAGGAGGAAAAATTGGAAGAAAAGGAGAATGAATTAGGTGAAAAACAAAAAGCACTGATTGGTATGGCGGATGGAAAAAAAGAAGAACAACAGCGAGTTATCCAAGAAAATATACGACAATTAATTGAAGAAATAAATAGTTTTGATGTTGGGAATATTGGTGCCGAAGGTGATGAATATACAACAGATTATGGAGAGAGATTTAAAATAGTCAAAGAACATTTTAGAACATTGTCTTACGCCTACAGTAAATACAAGGATGTACATGGTGATAATCAAGATTGGACCGATGCGTTGGGTAATATTAGGAATTCATTAAAGGAATTAAAACGATTTCAAATATTTGCTAAAGGTTTTCGGTCATTGAATACATTTAATATACGCAAAAAAAACCTACTTGAAAATATAAGTATATTTGAGGATTTGGTTAAACCACAACAAGCAGGAGTTCCTCCACTAAATGTCGAAAAAATACAGGCACACCAAGACCTCAATGTTGCTATAACGAAACTTAAAGAGACAATTGATACAAACATTAAAGAAATTAAGAGCGCCAGACATGGTTTTGCTTGGGCATACACAGGAGAGACACAATTTAAAGAACAATATCAAACATATCACAACATATTATCAAATTTAGATGGACAATTAGCAGGACAAATTAAAACAAAATATGATGAGTGTGTTAAAGCGGTTGATACGTTGAATAACATGATGAAACAGGGTAGAAACCCAACAGTACAAGAGTTTAATAAAACAAGAGACGAATCTATCTTGTCGCACATGCAATTTAAATTATCCGTAACGGATACCACTCAGAACATACTAAAAAACGAAGGTGAAAGGGAAAGGGGGAGACCTCACTCGGCACGGAGAGAACAACAGGAACAACAGGAACAACGGGAAGAACATGGTAGACGACGACCTGTGTCAGCACGGGAACAACAACACCATCAAGCACAAGGACAAGCACCACCACGATATAATACAGAAGAATATAAACAAGAATTACAAGAATTAAAGAACGACCTCATTGAAAAAATTGGTAGATATGAAGATGGTGTTAGACGTTGGACATTAGGAGGTAATAGTGATGGTATAATTGCGGATAACAGACCGATCGTCCAAGAATTTTGGGAATCACTCACTAAATACATGGATAAATATGCAATTGCTCAGACAAATAGTAGCATCATGATTCGTGCAAATCTTATATATCCCCTGTTCAAAGGATATAAGGCACATGCCGAAGCGGCCGAAAAGGACAACGATTCATTCGATGGACGAAAAGATTATATATACTCGTTGATCGATGAATTCAAACAATTTATTACAGAAATTCCACCGCCTCAGTCAGAAGAAGGATATGGAGAAAAAAATGTAGAAGATTTTAATAGAATTAAAGGAGAACTCAACGGACAAATTAATGCATATGAGACAACGTTGGGTGAATCGATGTTTGATAATATGGGAGATCATAGTCAGATATTAAGGGGACAAAGAGTCCCAATTGCCAAAACACTCGATAAACTTTTGGATAAATACGACACTGGTAAACGACCTATAAATGAAATATTTTATAAAATAATTCAGAATGATATATTGTTGAAAGACCTTAATAATGAAAAATTTAACATACGTAAGGGAGATATAACTGAAAGTATTGAAGAACTCCGTAGTGCAATCGAACCCTTAGTTTATCCAGCACCACCACCAGCACAAGAAGGTGGTTCAAAACCAACCAACATTAAAACGAGATCTAGAGAGATATACAAAATGAATAAATTGTATGGTAAATATTTGGTTGATTTGATGGGGCGTAA
>Ga0233430_1004274_pt1 | contig 13383 bp, 11 predicted proteins | sample SI_118_April2016_2_FD_179883 | JGI IMG/M metagenome (GOLD analysis project Ga0233430, IMG submission 179883) | Seawater microbial communities from Saanich Inlet, British Columbia, Canada - SI_118_April2016_150_MG | ecosystem: Environmental > Aquatic > Marine > Inlet | place: Canada: British... | reverse complement strand
AGCTTGAGTAAGTAGATACTGGAAAAAGGGGATTGAGGACGAGGATCAGTCGATTTCGATTTCCATCTTCACAGGAATATCGTCCACACCTCTGATAACACCTTTATTGACTTTGATATACATTTTGATTCGGGCAGATGTCACTTCTACTTTTTGCTCCTCCTTGACATAAGCGTTGCCAATCAATGTCACCTCTTCCTTGTCGTATTCAAAAATAGCCAGATCCGAACGGGAGACTCTTCCGGGCTGATTCAGTGAAAAATTGCCACTGGCTTTGGCAGTTTCAATTTCTTCCTTCTCGTCAAAGAATAGTTCTGTTCGCTCAGCCCTGAACTGTGACTGATCCGAGTGGTCAATGATAAACACTTTTCCCTGCAAAATGACCTTTCGGGAGGGACGATTGAGCAATATCTCATCCGCCAAACCGGTTATTTTCTGTCGAACCTGTTTTACAATCGAGGGCCGTTGTTTATCTGGAACCGCTTTTTTATAAAAGACAAACCGTACCTGTTCTCCTACTTTTGCTGTGACCTTCCCCCGTTCAACATGATAATTGTAACGGATCTTCTCAGCCTGCAATTCGAAATCTTTTGACAGGACATGAACGGTGCCGACAAGTTCAGCCAGTGCCGTTTTTCTGCTGAACGTTGCCAAATCACAGGTTACTACGGTATGAGGCACCGGCTGCAAATTCGAATTTATTTCTGACAGTTCTTTGTCATTATCTGCCAGAATTCTATAGTAAACTACTTTTACGTTTCCAGCTGCTTCTGCCCAAATCAGCCGACTACTCGCAATATCCCTTTGAATGGAAAGCTTTTCTGTCATTAAAGTAGAACCGGTCGATTTTCGTACGGCAACGACATCGTCGAGCCAGACAGCCGTCCCTCGAGTCTTATCAATGACGGCTGTTTTTTTGGAAGTGATCGTGACCGTGTCTTTAGCTAAAGACGGACTTATCAGTAGTTGACCGACCAGTAATCCGGCACAAACGAAGCGGAAGCAGGCACTTCTGAGTCGAGGTACGGTTTTCAAGAAGTGGCGTGGATATTGATTGCTACCCGAATTTAGATCTTCAGAAAGATAATTTATGATCATTTTTACTTTCCCATAGTTTACATCTTGTGAAGGGCAATGCATTCACTATTGATAAGACTGTTTATCATCAGAATCCAAAAGGAAATATGATGCTCTGGTTTTGAAACGGATCAGGCAGATATGCAACTTCAAAATCCAGATTCAATCACTGCTTTTGGGCCTGAAAGTGTTAAAATACCTGTCTTTAAATTGTATTGCATATGTGCCGCCGTTATTAGTTCTTTGTCTGATACAACACGCACCGCTACCCGATTATAGAGCATTTTCTTGTTTTGATCCAGATTCAGCTTCTCCGTAAAAAGCTGCTGTCCATCACTAAAAAGCACCCGCACATTTCCCCAGACCGTCAACAGTTTGACCTGCCCCTTGATCCTGCCTGATTCAGCGAAAATCTGTGTGGGTTTTTCTGCGGCATCTTCAGAATAGACATTCCCATCAATCGTGGTCAGCAGCGTCAAGCTTCTGCTTTCATATACTCTAGCCGTCTTTGCCTTGACCTGCATGGTCAATCTATTGTGTTTAAAATCAAACAATTCCGGATTTTGCAGGATAACCGGTTTTTCCTTTTTTAAATCCGCATCCTGTATGCCTTGTTGCAGATCATCTGAAAACCAGGTGACATAAAGAACTGAGATTAACAGGCTGATAATCAGTCCCCAGGTCAAAATTCTCATTTATCGATACCGGATATCAGACTCAGATCTTTTCCAATCAATTCAGTTTCTGTCCATTTAGTAGAAAATCCACCGTAACTGTTCAGCCTGGCTCCGTCGAGGGGATCATGATTCAAAACACGCATGAATCCATCCCTGGAGCCAAGTGTTTCGTCCGAAACGCGTTGGCGAAAACGTCCTGTTTTTGAGCATTTTGAATCATAATTCCCTGAACTCCGGAAAAGTGCTGAATAGATACAATCCTACAAACTGCTGGAGGTCACAAACCATGGGGAATTCAGACATTCCAGCTTAGGGTCGGCTCACGAATTAGTTCACATTCTGTTTGCAAAATGTCCAGTGTTTTTAGGACTTTTGCAAATAGATTATGTGAAGTTATTTTTGAACGATCCCTTAGTGTGGAAGGCCCATCTTCCCGTTTGAGTAAAGTTTCTGTCAAACAAAGAGCCCCCGGTAGAAAGATGATCAATTCCATGGTTGTGGTATATCGGTTCAATATAGCCTCTGACTAGGCAGAATTGTCATCCGGCTGGTTTTTCCATCTACGATGAAACCAGACCCATTGGTCCGGATAGGCCCGAATATGTTTTTCCAGATGGGCAGTGTAGTGCTGTGTAAGCTCGATTACTTCCGCCTCATCGCATCGATAGGGAGCTTGCGACAGCAGATCAAACGTATACTGATGGGAACCGTCCGGTAAACGGGCACCAAAAGCTGAAATTACCGGTGCATTGAATTTCTGGCCAAACGTCACAGCGCCCTTTGCTGTGGATGCTTTTTTATTGAAGAAGTCAACAAAGACACTTTTAACCCGCGTGTCCTGATCCATCGCAAACAAAAAAACCTCGTTATTGCGGAAGCAACTCAGAATCGACCTTGCTGAAGATCGATCCCCCCTGGGTACCATCACAATATTATCCGATTTTCGTACTGAGAGGAGCAGATCATCAAGTTTATTGTCCCCTACCGGGCTTTCAACTGCGATGCCTTTAATATTGAGCATCTCATATATGGTTGGCAACAATTCCCAGTTTCCCACATGCCCAAAGAGCAGTACTGCCCCATTGCCTGCTTGAAGTGCTTTGTGTACAACATCTTCATTGACAAGGGTAATATACTTTTCAGGTGTTTTCCGGATTCTCTGAACAATTAGCGTTTCAAAAAAAGTCTTGCCAATACCTTGAAACGTTAGCCTGACAAGCCGATCTTTTTCCATTTCAGACAGCTCTGGAAAAGAGAAATCCAATTGATAAGCCGCAATCCCACGATCCTTGCGAGCAGTCAGATAGGCCAATTCACCGAACCATTTACCGAACCGCTGATTCGATTTCAGGGACCAAAGCGCCGCGAATTTCTGCAGCGAGATCAAAATCAGGTATTCCGCAAAATGGCGGATTTTTTTCAGTGATGATGATTTGTTTTTTTTAAACGTATCGTAATAGTTGTCTCTGGCCATTTTCCATTTTGTTAAATTAGCCACTCCCTGGCGTACTTCACATATCTATCGGGGGTGTTCAGAATCATATTGAGTTCTTTTTCCCTCAATTCACGAACGACCTTCCCAGGTCGCCCCATAACAAGCGTATTCGGCTCATCAAATCTCGCCCCCTCTGGAATGAGCGAACCCGCCGCCACCAAAACTCTGTGGCCGATGTAACTCCCGTTCATCAGAATCGATCCCATACCAATGAAACTCTCATCAGCCAATTCGCAACCATGAAGAAGGCAGCAGTGTCCAATTGAAACCCTGTTGCCAATTATTGGTGCCCATGTATTCAGCTGACCGTGAACAACCGTATTGTCCTGGATATTGCACTGCATTCCGATGTGGATAGGCTCAACATCGCCACGTAGCACCACATTATGCCAGATAGAGGTCTGATCCCCGACGATAACAGTTCCTGTTGTCACAACGTTCTGACCGGTATAAACATCTTGACCTAATTGAATATTGTCTCTGTCCATCATATTTTTAAGCGATACTCCTGATATTGATTCCAACGACGGGTCTCGTCCCGGAAGATTGCCACTGCTTTTATCTCTTTACATACTGAAAATCCCTTTTTTTGTCCAACAGCAATCAATTGGTGAGGGGACTTATTAAATTTGATTCCCTTGTTCTGATCCGCCCTCCATTCGGTTTTTTCCCTTATTTTTTTACTGTTTATGGACGTCATTAAAATGGTTTGGTATTGCTAAATGGATAAAGGGAAAACGTAATTCTAAGCTGGACAGATATGAAATATAAATCAATATTTCAAGCTATTTCGGCACGGTCACCGCTTGTGACGATTGATATTCATTATGAAAAACAGTTATCATATCACACAACAAACAAATCCAGACGATTCGGCAGAGAGTGATCGGATTTCGGAATCTCAGATCATCGAAGCCTTGCTGTTCAGTTCCCAGCAATCCCTCACCATCCAGCAGATTTCCAAAGTAACCGGGATCAAACATAGTAAGAAAATCCGCAAGCTGCTTGAAGAGCTCAATCACTTTTACAGAGAAAATGAGCGCGCGTTTCACATTCAGCAGGTTGCAGATGGGTACCAGCTCAGAACAGAGACTCGCTTTCAGAAATGGATAAAAAAAGGACGGATTGTCAAACCGGTGCAACTGTCACAAAGCGTGATGGAAACCTTATCTATCATTGCTTATCAGCAGCCAGTCACAAGAGCGGAAATAGAGGACATCAGAACCGTTGATGCAACCTATGCCTTGCGCACGCTGCTGAACAAAAAGCTGATCCGGATTCTGGGGCGCAAAGAAATTATGGGGCGTCCGCTTTTGTATGGTAGTTCCAAGCTCTTTCTGGAAGTTTTTGGCTTCAACTCCATTTCAGATCTCCCCAGACCTGAAGACTTTGATATCATGTCCACCCCCTAACTAAAAATAGCGCCAGCAAATGTAGCGATGAAAAAGAAGATATTAATTAAAGTGGGAACCCACGTTCTCGGCCGAGATAACGGTCGTTTGAATTACAACCGGATAGCCGACCTGGTGGATCAAATTATCATACTGAGGGAGTCGTATCAGGTTATTCTGGTGAGTTCAGGGGCAACCAGAGCCGGAAAAGAGTTCTGCCAGTTCGAAAACGAAAAAGACCCCCTCATTAAAAGACAGATGTTGGCCAGTATCGGTCAAGGCAGATTATTTCAGGTTTATTCTGATTTTTTCCGGGAGCATTCTGTTGTGACAGCACAGGCCTTGTTGACAAGCGGTAATTTCCGCAATAAGAATTCATTCCAGAACATGAAGTCCACCCTTGAAGGACTCCTGGAAAATAATATCATGCCCATTATTAACGAAAACGATGTCACCAGCCATAAAGAATCCAGCTTTGGCGACAACGACCAGCTGGCAGCATTGACCGGTGCCATGCTGAATATTGATCTATTGGTACTGGTCTCCGATATCATCGGATTTTACACAGCCGACCCTAAAAGAGACCCCAAGGCCAAACTGATCCGCAAGGTCGAACGAATTACGCCTGAACTGCTCACCCTGTGTGAAAATTCCCTCTCTGAAGGGGGGACCGGTGGGATGCTCAGCAAGCTGAAAGCAGCGGAACTGGCAACCCAACACGGCATACCGACTATAGTTTGCTCAGGAAAAGAGCCGGACTGTCTGCTGAAAGCGGGTCGTCTAGAGTCATCCGGCACTTATTTCACGCCGGTGAATGAAAAAAAGCAGTTAAGCCTGAGGGGCAGTTGGATGACCACTTCTGCCGATGTTAAGGGCGTCATCAGAATTGACCTGGGCGCGGAGAAAGCCCTGAAGGAGAATAAAAGCCTTCTGGCAGTGGGAGTAACGGGTGTGGAAGGGAAATTTAATGAAAAGGATGTCGTGCTCATTCAGAACAACGAGGGGATTCGCATCGGTACAGGGCTGACAAATCATTCTAATAGCGTTATCAAAGAATTTGTAAAGACAAAGAATAAACCCAAAGGGGTGGTGGTGATTCATAAGAACCACCTTTATACCCTATTTTAAGCACACCCTGTTTATAGAGTTGACCTCCTGTTCAGATCCTGGAACCGATCGATGAGATGGGATCTTTTTTCAACAGGAACGGTCGGTTGTTATGCAACATCATTATTAAATAAAGTCAAAATCCTGTATGTTCAATTTCTGACTGCCAATTACAACTATGAGTACTAATAGAAGAAGACCGCGAATCAAGAAATCGCCCCAGGATCAAATATGGGTTAAGATCAAAAAAATCATTCTGGGAGGCATCTATTTTTGTCTCATCAGCAGTATCGGTGTATTTGGATATCTTTACTATCTGTCTCAGAATCTCCCCTCGTTGGAAGAGATGATCAATCCGACCTACGATCTGCCCACACAGATTTATGATCGAGACAATAATCTCGTCAGGGAGTTTTACACACAACGGCGCGTGGTGATCCGTTTCGATCAGGTACCGGATGTTGTGATTAAAGCAACGATGGCCATTGAGGACAATCGTTTTTATGACCATTTTGGCATTGATCCACTGAGAATATTAAAGGCATTTTGGGTTAATGTTACCACAGGAAGTATTGCCCAGGGGGGTAGTACCCTGACCCAGCAAACTGCTAAAAACTTTCTATTAAGCCGCGATAAGAAAATTCTCCGCAAAATCAAGGAAATTCTCCTGGCTTTAAAAATTGAGAGCCAGTTTACAAAAAACCAGATTCTTGAACTCTATCTGAACAGAATCAACTACGGACACGGTAACGCTGGCATTGAAGCCGCTGCCCTGAGCTATTTCGGCAAAAACGTTGAGGAGTTGACACTACCGGAAGCGGCATTGTTGGCTGGTATTCCCCAGGCGCCTTCCAGACTCGCTCCCACAGCCAGTATTAAACGAGCAACAAAAAAACGAAACCTGGTTCTAACAAAGATGCATGATTTCGGGTATATCACCACAGCCGAGATGCTTCGTGAGCAAATGACCCCTATTGAGCTCAAACTGAACAAAGAGATCGACTACAACGAGACATCCTACTACGCCGAACATGTCAGGCGCTACATATACAATAAGTATGGAGGGGCCCTGTTGTACCGGGGTGGTATGAAAGTCTATACCAGCATGGACTTGAGTAAACAGATCTATGCCCAGAATGCGTTGCACAGAGGACTGGTCGCACATGATCGCCGACAGGGGTACCGAGGTCCCCAAAAAAATGTTTTAAAAGAGGTGGATGAGGAGCTGGGCCTTGATCTGTATTCGGACGATAAAGGCTGGAACAGTGAGGAGTACAAAATTCTAGACGAAGAGATCAAGTCAACAGCCCTGAGTCTTTTTAATGAAAAAATCGCAGCCACGACCGAGAAAAACAAGTTCATCATTGGCGGAAATGTACTGGGGGTTGTCACTGAGGTCAGAAAGAGTCAGGCGGTGGTCAATCTGGGGGATTTTCAAGGTAACCTTTTAGTAAAGGCTATGAAATGGGCCCGACCAGTTGATTTCAATCATAAACCGGACTGGAGCAATGTGCTCAAGGATTTTAACGAGATCCTAAAAATGGGGGATGTGATTGAATTGGAGATACAGGACTTTGATAACGATAATGACGAATTCATTCTGACACTCACTCAAAAACCCATTGCCAATGGCGCTGTATTCGTGATGGATCCTCAAAATGGCCAGGTTCTAGCTATTTCAGGTGGATTCGACTATCGGGACAGTGAGTTCAACCGTGCGATACAGGGAAAACGCCAGACCGGATCGATCTTTAAGGCGATTGTCTATTCACTGGCACTGGAGAGCTCCTTTACGGCTGCCAGTTTGCTGGATGACTCCCCTTTTGTCGGTGAAGGAGAAGAGAAATATAAGCCGAAAAATTACTCGAAAAGATACTCCGGAAAGATGTCACTGCGCAAAGCGCTGGTGAAAAGTGAAAACTCTCCTGCAGTCCGTCTGACCAAAGAGCTGGGAACAAAAGCAGTGATTCAGCATGCCCGTAAACTCGGTATTACCGGAAACCTGCCTGAAGACGACCTTTCCATTGTGCTGGGGTCCTCTTCCCTAACCCTGGAAGAAATGACCCGGACATTCAGCATTTTCGCCAATGGAGGCAAGCTGTTAAAGCCGGTCTATATCACAAAAATTGTTGATCGTGATGGGGTGATTCTGGAAAAGCAGACAGAGGTTGTACCCTCACGGGTGCTGGGAGAAGAGACCGCATTTCTGATGACCAACATCCTCGAAGATGTGGTCGTCAGAGGTACCGGATGGCGGGCCAGAGCCATCAACCGCCCATCTGCCGGTAAAACCGGATCCACGGATAACTATGTGGATGCCTGGTACATGGGTTATATTCCCCAGCTGATCACGGGTGTCTACGTGGGTTTTGACAAAAACAGGCACACCCTGGGTGACGAAGAAACCGGATCCAAAGCGGCTCTACCTATATGGGTTGATTTTATGAAAAACGCCACCGCGACCATGCCCATTTACCCTTTTGGGCAGCCGGATGGCATTAATATGGTCCGCATAGTGACTGAATCCGGCTTACTGGACTGCAATGCAGGCGGTAAAACCCGTTTTGAATATTTTAAAAGCGGTACCGAACCGACTCAGTGCCATCGGAATTCGCCCGGTACGTCCATCCCATCCAACACCCCAACCAAAGAGGATGGCACCGAGCAAGCCGCCGAACCGGAGGAAGAGTTGTAATTTAGCCGGTCAGGCAGAGGCACCAAACAGATCGCAGATGTCACAGCGATTCAGCCGCCCGCAGGTATTCAAGACACATGAAAACCGAGTTCCGGACAGCCCATGTACCACTCTCTCCATATGGGAACTTCTCGATCCCTTAATGCCGATAACGGTTTTATGATTCAGCATGGGCTGCAGCTGATCGATGATTTCACGCACCGATGGCGCATACACCGTTTTCAGCTGCGGTTTCTGTTTCCGGATCAGCGGGGTCAAAATTTTCCCGGACTCTCCGCTTAAAAAAAGAGCGGTCAGTTTATGCGGCAGATTTGACAAAATATGAGCGGCGCTTTCGCTGAGATCCGCATCCAGTTCAGCCAGGTTACCGACCACACCAATATACTGTTCCATCTGCAGACTGCAAATGGTCTCAAGCATGTTGATCATCGACTCCGGATTGGCATTGTATGTATCGTCAAGCAACAGCGTCCCCTTGACCCCATTCAGAAATGTCGAACGACCTTTTTCCTGGGGAAGTGACTGCAGCCTTTCTTCGATGTCCTGCCAGGACAGACCCAAATTAAAACATACCGCCAAAATGGCCGACAGCAGCTCTCCAACATAGTTCCCCAGTTGACCGACACTCACCGTTTTTTCGCCGAACGGTGTCTGAAAAAGGATATTCTGCATCTTTTTTTCAGGATCGATGGAAACCGTTCGATAGGCATATTCAGGTGACGCTTTACCAAAAGTTTGAACCGGACCCACGGGCAAATACGGGATAAGTCTTTGATCGCCGTGTGGCACTATGGATACCGCACCATTTCTCTGATGGGAAAAAATCTCCGCTTTGGCCCGATAGGTGTTTTCAAGTGTTTTGAATTTCCCCAAATGGGCATGACCGACATTCAGTAGTAGAGTAATGTCCCCAGGCGCAATTGCACTGAGGCTTTCCAGTTCTCCCAAACCGGAAGACCCCATTTCCAGGATCATCAGATTATGCCCGGGGTTGAGAGACAAAATAGTGATCGGGCAGCCAATATGATTGTTGAAACTCCCGGGGTTGCTGAGCAGCCTGAAGTGGTCTTTCAGCAAGTGGGTTAACCAGGTTTTAGCGGTTGTTTTTCCAGACGATCCCGTAATATTGACAATTTTCCCTGCAAAATTATCTACAAGATATCTCGCCAGTTTGTGCAGCGCTTCCAACGAACTGGGGACTTTCAAGATGGCAATATCACGCAGCCGTGGGACCTCTTTTTCAACAATGATCAGTTTAACTCCGGATCCTTCCAGCTGTTGTAGAAAACGGTGACCATCACTGTTTTCACCTTGCCAGGCAAAAAATATGTCGGCCTGGTCCAGGGAACGTGTGTCGAAAGCCCCTGCCAACAGTTCAAGGCCAGGATCCGGTGGTGGCGCCAGCCATTGTCCACCCGTAATCTGTTCAATTATTGAAAAGTGCAGCAATTTGTTCATTCTCGAGTGCTTAAACAGGGTTCGTGGTTTGGGTGATCAACTGGCAGTCGCAGCTGGGATCATAAAAGTGAAACCGATTCACATCATCAAACTAACCGACATCGGCTGAATTTGATTTTAAAAATTGGAATATGTCCAGCTGAACGTTGTCACTGTCAGGGGTTTTCTGGTCAATAAAGTTCGAAAGAGAAACCCCCAGGAGTCTGATTTTTTTCTGTGGAAATTCCACCAAACAGATTTCGGACAGTTTCTGATGCGCCAGCCGTGAGATAGCCTCTTCCGTGATATCAAATGTATTCAGGGTGATACTTCTGGTTATCTGCTTAAAATCCTCAAATTTCACTTTAAGATGAAAGGTTTTTCCTCTTTTTTCAGCTCTTTTCAATCGTTTAGACAGGCCTTCCAACAACCGTATCAGTTCCTGCATTAGTTTTTCGCCATATAACTGGTCCACAGCGAAAGTTGTTTCGATGCCAACGGACTTTCTTTCGCGTGAAGCCTGCACAGGTCTTTCATCAATTCCTCGGATAATCTGATACAGGTGACCACCCAGTTTTCCAAAACGTTGTATCAGGAACGATTCCGATTTCTCAAGCAGCTGGTAACCTTTCTCAATACCATACAGCTGCAGTTTTTTATTTGTTATTTTCCCTACACCTGGTATTTTTCTGACCAGGATCGTCTCCAGAAAAGAGGCCGCATTTTCAGGCGTGATCACAAACAAACCATCCGGTTTTTTCTCATCAGAGGCAATTTTGGCTAGAAATTTGTTGTATGAAACGCCGGCAGAGGCTGTCAAGCCCAATTGATCCTTTATGTCCTGCTTAATCTGCATCGCAACCCAGGTCGCAGAAGGGCTGTTGACAAGGTTTGTTGTTACGTCAAGCCATGCTTCGTCCAACGATAAAGGTTCAATCAGGTGAGTGTAATTTCTAAAAATCTGATGGATTTGCCCAGATATCTCTTTATACCTTTCAAAGCGCGGTGGCAAAAATATCGCATCCGGACACAGCCGTTGTGCCTGTGAGCATGGCATTGCTGACCGAATGCCATATTCTCGTGCTTTATAGCTTGCTGCAGAAACAACCGCGCGGCTTTGCGGACTCCCACCAACTGCGACAGGCAGTCCAGCCAAGCGCGGATTATCCTTTATCTCAACCGACGCGTAAAATGCATCCATATCCAAATGAATGATTTTACGAACTCTTTCCCCCCGGTAATACGTTGTCATCGATATGACCTACTGTTTCCTCAAATCAATCCGAAATCCACCCAATCTAAAAAACCAGGTGCGAAATCCCGAGCAGCAGTGAAAAACCTGCTGATCACCATTTTCCCATTTCGATCCAGGCACCCTGTCAGGTACAACAATGCATGGAGACATCAACTGAGAAGACGAATTTTTAACTGTCTGCTCCTGCCACCTACCATACCTGACTGACCAAATAAAAGAAAACGACAAAGGTGCCTAAAAATCAAAAAAAGCCAATCGACACGATAATCTGCACTATCTATCCAAAATAAGCGCATTATCCTTCGGAAGAAATGCTTTTTGTCATAAAGAAGATGGACATGAAATGGATTTGAGGAGATAATTGAACAGGAAGATAAGAAATTGAGTATACTATGGAGTATTGTTATTTTTACTAAGGGTCGGCTCATAAATTAGTCAAGTGTTTCCCATTAATGTAAAGGAAACACGTTGCTATCACATTCTGTTCGCAAAATGTCCAGTGTTTTGGGGCTTTAGCAAATAGATTATGTGAAGTTATTTATGATCGATCCCTAAAGGATTAGTGAATAGATCAGAAAGTTTGAAAATATTCGCCATTGGGATTGACATTCTAAAAAATTGATACATGAAATCAAAAAACAATACCGTCGAGATTTTTGACACCACATTAAGAGATGGAGAGCAGACGCAGGGCGTATCATTTTCACCCGCAGAAAAATCAAATATTGCGAAAGCCTTACTACAATCCCTCTGTGTCAATCGGATAGAGATTACATCAGCGAATGTCTCACAAAGAGATCTGGAGGGGGTGGTTAATATCACCAGCTGGGCAAAAAAGGAAAAATTTATCGATAGAGTTGAAGTGCTCGGCTTTGTCGATCATCATAAAAGCGTCGACTGGATCACCGGTGCCGGGGGAAGGGTTCTGAATCTCCTGGCGAAGGGAAGTCGGGCACATTGCCGTCAGCAGCTCAAGAAAAGTCTGAATCAGCATGTCAAAGATATTAAAAAAACCATCGCCTATGCCCATGAAAAAGATGTATCTGTGAACATCTATCTCGAAGACTGGTCAAACGGAATTTTCAAAAGCCCCGACTATGTTTACAAAATGATGGATCAGTTGCTGGATCAAGATATAAAGCACTTCATGTTACCAGATACACTGGGTGTGTTATCTCCGGATGAGGTGTTTGAAAGCCTTTCAGATATGATCCGCAGGTACCCCGATGTTGAGTTTGATTTTCATCCGCACAATGATTACGGCCTGGCAACAGCCAATGCGCTGATAGCCATTAAAGCCGGTATACGCACGATCCATTGCACTGTTAACTGCATGGGAGAGCGGGCCGGAAACGCATCACTGGCTGAAGTCACTGTAAATCTCAAGGATAAGATGGGGATGTCACTCTCCATCAACGAATCCCAGCTTGTCAGAATCAGCGATATGGTCGCTTCCTTTTCCGGCAAACGGGTCTCCGATAACACACCGATCGTGGGAGAGGATGTCTTCACGCAAACCGCCGGAATTCATGCTGATGGAGACAAAAAAGGAGCCCTATATCACGGCACACTCAGACCGGAACGATTTGCCCGGAAAAGAAGTTATGCCCTCGGGAAAATGAGTGGGAAAGCGTCTCTGGAAAAAAAGCTGGAAGAACTTGGGTTACATTTAACGCCCAAAAACCGGAAAAAGGTTCTGGCACGGGTTGTAGAATTAGGAGATTCAAAAAAGCGCATTACCACCGAAGATCTGCCCATCATCATTGCAGATGTGTTGGAAAATGATGATTACGGGTATATCCGTCTGCTGACATGCACAATCACCAGTGGCCTTAATCTGGAATCCACTGCCAGTATCCACGTCCAGGTACACGACGAACGTTTTACCGCATCCAGTGGCGGGAACGGTGGGTATGACGCTTTTATCAGAGCGATGAAAAAAGTGCTGACCAGAAAGAAAATCAGCATCCCCAAGCTTACCGATTACGAGACTCGAATTCCAAAAGGAGGACAAACCAGCGCCCTGGTAGATTGTGTGATCACCTGGCATGATGGGGAAAAAACCTTCAAAACCAGAGGAGTACATTCAGATCAGGTTGTAGCAGCCGTCGAAGCCACGATGAAAATGCTCAATCTCCATTTACATGGACAAACTAGTTTAGATGTGAAATAAAGCGGAAAACAACAGGTTAACCGCAATTACAGATTGTGAAAACCGTGCTTTCTAATAAAAACGCTTAATAACAATA
>Ga0233430_1004272_pt1 | contig 13388 bp, 14 predicted proteins | sample SI_118_April2016_2_FD_179883 | JGI IMG/M metagenome (GOLD analysis project Ga0233430, IMG submission 179883) | Seawater microbial communities from Saanich Inlet, British Columbia, Canada - SI_118_April2016_150_MG | ecosystem: Environmental > Aquatic > Marine > Inlet | place: Canada: British... | reverse complement strand
GCCGAAGGGTTCCAGTTCATATCGGGCTCCATCAAGCCGTCGCACGCCTATGTCCACGCCGTGGATTACGATGTGGACGTGACGGTCGCCGGCATGGATGTCAGCACCGATGATCTGATCCATGCCGATATGCATGGCGCGGTCGTCATTCCGCACGACGTCGCCCGCCAAGTGCCGGAAACGGCGGCCATGATCGCCCGCAAGGAAGCCGTCGTCATCGGCGCCTCGCAAAAGCCGGGGTTCTCCGTTGACGTGCTACGAGAGGCCTTCAAGAAGCAGGCCGATATCCACTAACCCTCGAATCGTGTTCGCGCGAAGGCGGCGGCGTTTTTAATGGCGTCGTCGCTCGCGTCGACCATGCGTCCGAGGCCCGCGAATCCGTGGCAGACGCCTTTATAGCGCTTCAGTTCGGTTGCAACGCCGGCGGCCTGCATGCGTTCGTTCATATCCAGCGTTTCGTCCCTGAGAACGTCGACGCCCGCTGCGCAAAGATGGGTCGGCGGCAGGCCGCGCAGATCGGCGCGCAGGACGGACGCGCGCGGGGTTGTCGGATCGACGCCGTCGGGAATATAGGTCCGCCAGTAGGCCATCATGTCGTCGCGGGTTAAGCCGAACTCACCACCGCCGAAGGCGTGGTAGGACGCGGTATCGAAATCGCAGTCGAACACGCCGTACAAAAGAAGCAAGCCCGCGATCAGGCCGGGGCGGCTTTCGCGCAAATCGAGGGCCGAGGCCAAGGCCAGATTGCCGCCCGCCGAATCGCCCGAGAGAATCAGCCGCGATCCGTTGATCCCAAGTGGTTTTGCCGCTTCGGCGACGGCGCAGACAGCGGCCACGCATTCGTCCAATGGTTCCGGGAATTTGCGTTCCGGCGACAGCGCGTAATCGACCGAAAGAACCACCGCGCCGCTTTCGTTGGCCAGCACCCGACCTACCCGGTCATGGCTATCGAGGCTGCCCTTAACCCAGCCGCCGCCGTGAAAATGAACGATGGCGTTAAGCGGAACGAGGTGGCTGGGTCGATAGATGCGCACCGGAATATCGCGAAACGGCCCGCGCACGGAGATGTCCGCACATGCGGCGACCGGTACCGGATCTTCGTTCCAGTAGGCCTTTTCCGCCAGCATGCGCGCGCGCTGCTGTTCGAAGTCGGGGGTTGCCGGCATTTCGCCCAGCGAGGCCGCAATTTCGGCCATCTTGTCCATGGCAGCCGCCATTTGCGGGTCCATCAGGTCCCGTGGCGACAAAGCGGGTTGGTCAACCGATCCCACCATAGTCCGAAGGTCCCTTCATATGTTGAAGGGGGCACTATGCATTGCGCGCACCAGGCGCTTCAAGCGTCGGATTTTGTTTTAACGGAAATATTCTAAGTGGCCAGGGAGGCCCACCCGTAGAGGACGATCCAGATCATCATAATCGCCGCCGCGCGCAGGCCGAACACCGACCACGCAGTGGATTTCTTGGATTCCATTCGCGTCTTTCCTACTTTTATTTTTTTGGCGAGCGTGTCGCCCGTTGCCCGTTGTCCGTGGCCGGTTGCCTTTTAAGCGAAAATCCCCCTCGCCGACCGCATTGCGGCGCGCAATTAACTCCATCCCCGGTTGGAAATCAAGCCCCGAATTTTGCAAATACCGGGGCGTTGAATTTGGGCTGGCAATTGAGCGCGGACTTTCTATACTCCGCGCCTTATTTGCCCATCCATTTATGGAAATCAGCCATGACCGCACCGGAAATCCAGGAACTTCTAGACGCCCGCTTAATCGACGCCGAATTCAAGCAATTCCCAAAATTCGAACGGGGAAAAGTGCGCGATTCGTACGATTTGCCGGACGGACGGCGCATTATGGTCGCCACCGACCGTCAGTCGGCCTTTGATCAGGTTCTGGCGTCCGTCCCTTATAAGGGACAGGTTCTCAATCAGACGGCCCGTTTCTGGTTCGAAAAAACCGCCGATATCTGCGCCAATCACGTGGTTGATTATCCCGATCCCAACGTCGTCGTCGGCAAAAAACTGAACATGCTGCCGGTCGAGATGGTGGTGCGCGATTATCTGACGGGCGCCACCGACACCGCGATCTGGACCATGTACGCGCGCGGCGAAAGGGTGGTTTACGGCCAGGAATTGCCCGACGGCATGGTTAAAAACGTGAAGCTGCCGAAAACGATTTTGACGCCGACGACCAAGGCCTCCGGCCCCGGCGGCCATGACGAACCGATTACCGCCGAAGAGATCGTCAAGCAAGGGCTGCTGACGCAGGAACAATGGGACGAACTGGCGCGTATCAGTCTGGAACTGTTTGCCCGGGGGCGCGAGATTTCGGCTACCAACGGCCTGATCCTAGTTGATACCAAGTATGAATTCGGCGTCGACGAGGATGGCGTCATCACGCTGGCCGACGAAGTGCACACGCCCGATTCCAGCCGTTTCTGGCAGGCCGCTTCCTATGAGGGGCGTTTGGCCGCTGGCGAAGAACCCGAATCGCTGGACAAGGAGTTCCTGCGTTTGTGGGTGACCGCGCGTTGCGATCCCTACAAGGATCCGATCCCCGAAATTCCCGGCGAAACCATCGTCGAGTTTGGCCGCAAGTACATCAAGCTTTTCGAAACGGTGACCGGCGAGACCTTCGTCGCGCCCGCGCTGGATAAACCGGTTCGCGAACGGGTGGAAGCCAACCTCAAAAAGGCCTTCCCCGAGTACTTCTAAACTTATGAAGTACCTGTTGATCGGTTACGGGAACCCCATGCGCAGCGACGATGGCGTGGGTTGCCATGTGGCGGCGAGCTTCGTTGAAGACGCCGCCGCTGACGTGCATGTGGTGAGTGTTGCGCAGCTGGGGCCGGAACTGAGCGAACTGGTGGCGCAAAGTGAACGGGTTGTTCTGGTCAACGCCTCGTATGGCGAAATTCCGGGTGAATTTTCGGTACGCCGTGTCGAGCCCGCCGCCGAAACTGCCGAACCCATGACCTATGTGTATGACCCCGCCACGTTGGCGGCTTGGGCTGGCAATGGGGCGGAAATTTACGTCATTGCTGTGGGCGCGGCCAATTGCGCCTTTGGCCAGGGCCTTACGCCCGAGGTGGCCGCGGCCGTGCCTGGCGTTCTCAATAAAATCGTTGACCTGTTCCTCTCGGTCGATCCCGAGATTTAACTCTAGGTCCATGGGTATGTAGGGGCGGGAGAGGCGAGGTTCCCGGTGTGCTTCTGGCTTTCCGGGAACCTGAAGGATGCTGGGGGACTTAATTTCTGCTTCTGCAAAAAAAGACATACCGCCGGAATTTCGGCGGACCAAGTAAAACGTATGCCGATCAGGCGGCCATGCGAGACGTTGCGAATGATGGCGTATTGAAAGCTGCTTTTCGCGTCGTTGCCTTGGGCGAAAACACCGACTTGAAACGCTGCTTGTCAAAGCCGTTTTCGAAATGCACATCACCGAACTTGGTGGCGAGGTGTTTGTCCACACCGGTCACACCGATATGCCAACGCCCCTCGCAATGGGTTTCCAGCCAGTCATGAATTCGCCTGACAGACCCGGTCGTTGCGAAGTGGATGCTTTGCCATGCCGATGTCGAGACGCCTTTTTTTGCAATTATCGTCATTTCAGATCTTCCTTGTGTTGCCCCCTAGTGTGAATGCCTTTGCAACGCGCCGGGGGTCTTCGTTTGCCAGTAGCGATTTAGACGGTAAGGCCTGCGTGTAACGCCCGTATGGCAATCGCGGGTTATTTGGTTTCACCGGCGAAACATTCGTAACAAAGGAATTACGTGGGTTTCGCCGATGTAACAAACAGGGCCGATTTGAAACAAAACCAAAAGAAATTGGGCAGTTGCACGAAATTGGCGTGGGGCCGACGCAAACAGAATGCTGTTGATACGAGGGTGGATGCTCGCCTACTTTCGAGTATCAGCCTACGAGCGGGGAAACCAAAGTAATGCCGAAGTCCGTCAAATCCGCATTGTCGCCCAATTCGACCGGCGCGCGTGACGTCGCCTATCATCTGCATCCTTACACCGATCTTTTGCGCCACCGCGAAAGCGGGCCTCATGTCATCGTGCGTGGCGACGGCGTGCGCGTGATCGACGAAGACGGCAAGTCCTATATCGAGGGCATGTCGGGCCTGTGGTGCGCCGCGCTGGGATTCAGCGAAAAACGATTTGCCGCGGCTGCGGCGCGACAGATGGAAACGCTGCCCTTCTATCACAGCTTTACCGGCCGGGTTCCCGACGTAATCGTCGATCTGGCCGAAAAGCTGATCGGCATGGCGCCCGTACCCATGAGCAAGGTTCTGTTTTGCAATTCGGGTTCGGAAGCCAACGATACGGCGCTGAAACTGGTGCGCCAGTTCAACAACCTGGGTGGCCGTCCGGAAAAGAAAAAGATGATCGCGCGCAAGGGGGGGTATCACGGCGTCACCATGGGCGCGGGCAGCCTGACCGGCTTGGCTCACACCCATTCCGGTTTCGATCTACCGATCCCCGGTATCGTGCACACCACGCGGCCCGATTTTTATCTGGAAGGCGTTTCGGGCGAGACCGAGGAAGACTTCGCCACCCGCTGCGCCGAAGATCTGGAAAATCTGATCCTCGATGAAGGCCCGGCCACCGTCGCCGCTTTTTTCGCCGAGCCTTTGTTGGGAGCGGGTGGCGCGGTCCCGCCACCGGCGACCTATTTTGCCAAAATTCAGAACGTGTTGAACAAATACGACGTTCTTCTGGTGGCCGACGAGGTGATCTGCGGGTTCGGACGGACGGGCAACCTGTGGGGCAGTCAGACCTTCGGCGTCAAGCCCGACATCATTACCAGCGCCAAGGCGTTATCAAGCGGCTATGCGCCCATTTCGGCGGTGATGATTTCCGCTCCGATCGCTGATGCACTCATCGGCACCAGCGCGAAATACGGTATTTTCGGGCATGGTTTCACCTATTCGGGACACCCGCTGGGCGCGGCGGTGGCGCTGGAAACCCTCAGAATTTACGAGGAAATGGATATCGTGGCGCGGGTGCGTGAATTGGCACCTCGCTTTCAGGCGGCCTTGCGCAGCTTTGGGGAAAGCCCCATTGTCGGCGACGCGCACGGCGTGGGACTGGTCGGCGGCTTGCAACTGGTCGTCAACAAACAAACCCGCGAGCTGTTTGACGCCACGGCGCGCGTTGGCGTTCATGTGATCGAGCGCGCCCAGGCCCACGGCCTGATTACGCGCAACCTGGGCGACGTTATTGCATTCGCGCCGCCGCTGATTATCAGCGAGGCCGAGATCGACGAGATGTTTGAGAAGTTTGCCGAAGCCTTGGGCGAAACCGAGGTCTGGGTGAAACAAAATCATTAGGAGTAAACCATGAGCAAAGTGATCGATTACTATTTCTCCATCACCTCGCCCTGGACCTATATGGGCGGCGGGCGCCTGATCGAAATCGCCGAGCGCCACGGTGCAACCATCACCTACAAACCCGTTGATCTGGGCGGAAAGATTTTTCCCATTTCGGGCGGCCTGCCCCTGCCCAAGCGCCCGCTGCAGCGTCAGGCCTATCGGCTGGCGGAACTGAAACGCTGGCGCGACCTTCTCGGCATTGCGCTAAACATCAAGCCGAAGTTCTTCCCGGCCAAGGGCTGGCCCGCCGCCGGCATGGTCACGGCGGCGCGCGAACAGGGACTTGATTGCGCCAAGCTGACCAACGCGTACCTTCGCGCCGTGTGGGCCGAGGAACGCAATATCGATGATACCGACACGCTGGTGACCATTGCGGGCGAATGCGGAATGGACGGGGCAGCCCTTTTAGCCGCCGCCTACTCGGAAGCCGTCGTTTCCGTCTTCGACGCCGACACCCAGGAGGCCATCGACCGTCAGGTCTTTGGCGCCCCGACCTACATCTACAAGGACGAACTCTTCTGGGGCCAGGACCGGCTGGACTTTCTTGACCGGGCGCTGGCGGGCTAGACATTAAGGAAGATTTTGGAGGCGTTGGTGCTTCCACCGCCCATCGCGAAGACGGTTGCCAAAAAAAAGGCAAAAAAATTGGCCGCCGAAGCGGCCAGAGTCTGCTCTTGAGGGAAGATCGGATAGGGGGGTAACAGGGATATCGAGAATGAAAACCTTTCAAATGTCTCAGACGACACCGCCGTAAATTCCGTTGACTTCTGGAAGGTTTCCTTCGCCTTCCAAATCCAACCCTTAAGTCGGATCGTCAGTAGGGTTAGGATGCCTTAACGAGAATCGTTTGCATGTGATACAAATCACACCCCCCCTAAAAAAAACGGGCCGCCTTCAAAAAAAAGCGCCCGCATACCTCTAGCAGATTGAAAACAAACGAATAAAAAAAATCAAAAAAATTGAAAAAAAATCAGAAAAAATTAGATTCCGCGCACCTCGTCCACCATTTCTTCCAGTTTTTCGACGTCGGTCACCACCAGCGCGTCCTTGGTTCGCTGCAAAAGGTTTCTTTTGGAGAGATCGCTCAGCACCCGGGCGACCGTTTCGCGAGTCGTGCTGACCCGGCTGGCAATATCGGAATGAACGGGAATAGGTTTAATCACGGCGGTGTTGTCGGCGCTTTCGGTTTCGCGGGCCTGACGCAGAATTTCAGCCTGAACCCGGTTGTTGGCGGCCAGCGTGCTGAGATCCATGATACGTTCGGTCGAGGCGCGCACCATTCGGGCCAGTCGTCCCATCACCTTTTCCGCGACCGGCGGATGCTTCTTCATGACATCCAGGAAATAACGATGCGGCAGCGCCACAATCAAACTGTCCTCAACCGCCATCACCGCGGCCGAGCGGGGCTGGCCGTCAATGGCTGCAAGTTCGCCGAAATGCCCCCCCTCGCGAATGTCGTCCAGCGTGATTTCCCGTCCCGACAGCGAATAATTGACGATTCGCACGCGTCCGCGAACCACGAAGAAGATATCGCGCGTTTCGGCCTGACGATCAAAAATCTGGGTGCCCGCCCGGAAGGTCTTGTAGCGGCACACGTCTTCGATTTCCCGCAGGTTCTCCCGCGAGAGATCCTTGAGAAGCACCGTACTGCGCAGCAGCCTGGGGCCTGATTCCGTCCCCTCCGTCCGCGTCTCCGCCACAATTTCCCCCATCGCAACAAGGCGGGCCCTTCATACGTGCTAGACACGCAACCCCATACGCGCGGGACCCTACCCGATAGATATGCACCCTTTCGAGAGTATGTCACCCCTTTGCGAAAAAAGGGATAGTAAAGAATGCCCGTTTTAATCCAGCGGCTTGCACGGGTCGGATGGCGCGATTATGGTTTCGCGGGCATTCAAACGGAAATGGGGGCGAGGCGTGCCGAAACGCAAAAAGGACAGTGCGGCCCCCAGTACGGCCCCCAGTACGGCCCCCTGTGTCGCCGTGGTCATCCCCTGCTACCGGGAATCGACACGCGTGCTTGGCGTGATCGCTGGCGTCGGCGACGAAGTCCGTCACATAATCGTCGTTGATGATGCCTGTCCCGAGCGCACGGGAAAAACGGTTCGGGCGAACTGCGACGATTCCCGCGTTGAAGTTCTTACGCACAAGACCAACACTGGCGTCGGCGGCGCGACCCTAAGCGGATACGCCCGCGCCCTGAATCTCGGCGCCGACATCATCGTCAAGGTGGACGGCGACGGCCAAATGGACCCGGCACTGATTCCCCGCCTGATCGCACCGATCACCGAAGGAAAGGCCGATTACGTCAAGGGCAACAGATTCCTGCACCCGGACGGCCCCAAACAAATGCCTGCGGTGCGCGTTATCGGCAATCTGGGTCTGTCGTTCCTGTCCAAGGTGTCCACGGGTTATTGGGACATTTTCGATCCCACCAACGGTTTTACAGCCATTCACGCCAAGGTGGCCGCGCGTCTTCCGACCGAGAAAATCAGCAAGGGCTATTTCTTCGAAACGGACATGCTGTTCAGGCTAAACATCATGCGGGCGGTTGTTGCCGATCTGCCCATGGCGGCGCGCTACGCCGACGAACAAAGCGGCATTCGCATCGGCCGTGCCATCTTTGAATTTGCGGGCAAGAATTTTGTAAACGCCATCAAGCGTATTTTCGTCTCATACTTCGTGCGAGATTTCTCGGTGGTTTCCCTGCAGCTGGTTGCGGGCAAGGTGCTGTTTTTGTTCGGGATCGTATTCGGCGCAATCAAATGGCGCGAAAGTGTCACAAGCGGTATTCCGGCCACCGCCGGAACGGTCATTTTGGCCGCGCTGCCGGTTCTTGTTGGCGTTCAGATGGGCATATCCTTTCTGAACTACGATATCCGCAACGTCCCCAAAAAACCCATACACCCTATTCTTTGACAAACACCCCGCCACGGCGTGGGTCGCCCACCCCGTCAAATGTGCGATCGCGCGGATCAAACCGCACGCAATGGGCGCCACCAAAGAAGAAATTGATCTCGTCCCAGCGTTCAACACGCGGACACACACGCTCAAGGGTGTCGACGGCGGCGGATTCGAAACCCGCTTCAACGCTGACCAGATCGCCTTCGACATGGATGCGCGGCGCGTTTACGGCTTGGGCTGGGTTCATACCAAACGCCAACTGATTGACCAGCACCTGAAGCATTGCCGTGCGTATCCGGTTCGATCCGCCCGACCCCATCACTTGTGTCCAGCCGTTATCGTGTTGAACGATGCTTGGCGCCATCATGGAGGAGAGCCGCACATCGCGCGGCCAGCGATGAAAGCCTTGGGGATTAATGTCTTCCTCGCCCAGCATGTTGTTCATCATTATGCCGGTTCCCGGAATGATGTAAGCGGCTCCTTCGCCGTTGGTCACGGTGACCCCGGCGGCGTTCCCCGCCGCGTCGATGACGCTGATATGGGTGGTTCCCCGGGTGGCCGCAGGGTGCCCCAAAACACCCCCGCGATAGGCGTCGACCAGTTCGGGGCGCAAAAAGTCGCGGGCCGCGTTTTCCGGAGCCATTTCGTGGAGCTTGCTTTCGATGCGGGCCTTCTGTGTGTTGGTCATCACCCGCGCAAGGCGTTCAAGGTACGCCGCCGATCCGAATTCCAATCCTTCGAGAACGCCGTTTTTCAATAGCTCCGACCCGAACGCGATGAGCATCCCGCCCACCGAAGGTGGCGGGTTGGTATAGATCGTTGCCCCGGCGAAGGCGCTTTTCAGCGGGTGGCGCAGTTCGACCTGATAGGCGTCCAGGTCTGCCGCTTCCAGCAAGCCGCCACGGGTCTGGCTGTCGGCGACAAGGGTGGCTGCGATGTCACCCCGGTAGAACAGGTCTTCGCCTTCGCGGGCCAGGGCCTCGAAGGTGTCGGCCATTTCGGGAAACGTCAGGACTTCGCCCGCCTGCGCCGTCTTTCCAGGAACGCGGCTGCTGCCGTAAGCGCGCAAACAGTCCTCGTTGTGGGTGCAGATGACCTCGACGACGCCTAATACGTAAGCCTGAAGTCGGTTTACCTCGACGCCGTTCCGCGCAAGGTTCACGACCGACTCGACAATTCGCGATAACGGCATCGACCCCAGGTCTTTTTGAATTCGGGTCAATCCGCGCACCATTCCGGGGGTTGCCATGGACCCCATCCCGATGTGGAATTCCTGCTGGGCCGGGCCGAAATCGGCTGTGATCGGAAAAAAATCGATGTCCGCTTCGGGTCGCGAATTGATGGGTGTCTGGGGGAAAAAATCGTAAACGACCGGGCTCCCGCCTGCCGGATGTGCCGTAAGGAAACCGCCGCCGCCAAGAGATGCCAGCACCGGTTCGGTTACGCAGGCGACGCACATTGCCGCCAGGGCCGCGTCGAAGGCGTTTCCCCCGTCCCGTAAAACATCCGCCGCGGCCCCGGCCGTTTCCGGGTGTCCGGCGGCAACTGCACCTCTTCCAGTCATACCCCTGTTTATGCACCAGATTTCGTCCACTGTCATAGGCAAAGCACGGGATATTTACCGACTGGGTTTAGGACGGCACCTGACCCAAGGCGGACTTTTGAGTTACCGGCGTTCGCACGGCACGTCGTCGCAGCCGAGCGACAGAACGCAGTTCCTTTCCAATATCTTCCGGAGCGCCGCCCGCCCCCGATGCAGGAGCACTCGGGAATTCGCCTCCGAGATGCCCAGTTGCGAAGCGATCTCCTTATGGGGTAAGTCGGCCATATCGTGGAGCGCGACGACGTCGTATTGGGGATGGGGCAACAGCAACAGGTGTTCCGCAATACAATCCGTCATCTCTTTCCGGATCACTTGCGTTTCGCCGTCATCATCGCTGCTCTCGATGCCATCCAAAAATCCATCATCCGATATTGTTTGCGGGCGTCGCTTGGTCGCGCGGAAATGATCGCGAACGAGATTGAGGGCGATCGCGCTAAGCCAAGCCCGCTCGCTCGCGTCACCTCGATGTGATTTCTCGGTTCGCGTAGCGCGCACAAAAGATTCCTGGGTCAGATCATCAGCCAAGGCCGCATCGCCGACCAACTTCATGACGAAGCCCCTAACAATCTGACGGTGTTGCGGCAGTTTCTCGATCATGGTCTCGGGCATGAGTGCCTCCCGGCCCGCGCCTGAACAAACATGCGAACCAGGAGGTATCATAGGGGGGAACATTGACGAAGTGAATATAGCGGTGGTCATTGTCCGAGTGAACTCCAGCTACTTTGCCCACGCCTCTTACGCTGCCTTTTGGCAGGAATTGGGAACGACCTTGCAGTCCTCAAAACAAACGTTGCCCGGCGGCGCAATCTTCAGTTTCGCGTTCATGATGCCGGTCGCCTCCATGCCTTCGATAATTCGGCAATCGGGCGATTCAACGGTATCGCGTACGGTTTGGGTTGCTGACGTGCAACCCAATACAATAACGCCGTCATGTTGTTTCGCTCTTTCGCGAAGTTTCCGGCTTCGGCCCGCCGTCCACATGCACATAAACCATTGGTGAGGAACGGGGCTTCTGAACACGTCGGTGCTAATGCCCTTTTCGTTCAGTCGGGATCGAAGGTCCGCGAGGTATTGTTCGAACGGTGCCGATTTCAAGAAATTCCTGAATAGTCGGATAAAAGGTTGCTCTTCTCTCACCGCTACCGTCACAGCGGGGCACATATTGCAGGGCACGATCAGCACAGAGCGTAATCCCGCAGCTTCGGAAGTCACATCGAGGTCATTGAAATGTAACGGCATTTGTTCCACCTCCGCGATTTTCTACGATTCCTTGGACATGCACGCCTATCTCGTCACGTTCGCCCGGTTGCGGCGTTCGCCATTTCGGGTTCCATTTCCTTGAGACCGGCAATCACCCAATCCGCAACATCGTTGGCAACCTGTTTTCGTTCGGTTTCCGGCACGGCGTCGATGTCGAAGAGATCAGAGTATCTCTGATAGTGTTTCAAGGCGTCGAACTCGACCAGCTTGTCCTTGTCGAGCAGGTTGCCAATGATTCTGCCATGGCAGCGCAGAAAGCAGCCGTCGATGACGATGGCCTTACCGGCTTTTAAGGTCCACTCGGCCATCGCCGAATGGGGGACCGTGAACAACTCCCCATGGCAGCCACGCCGGTAACCATCTTCTTTGGCCACCAAATTGGCGGCAAGGCGGGCGATTTCGCCCCTGATACAGGCACCCTCGCATGAGAAGACTGGTACTGCGCCCGCCGCCAGGTTTTGTTTTCCTACGATTTCCCCGATCGGGCATTTGCCTTTGGTGGCTTCTACATCGAGCGTGAAGTTCGATACTATTTTGTTCATCGCTTCCTCCGCGAAACTCGGAACTAACTCGTTGGCCCATCAACCGATGGCGCAACCACAGCTGCCCATGGCCCCGGCTTTCGGTAAAGGTGCTCCATAGGCACCCTGTTCGCCGATACCTTCCGGGGCGACCATATTTTCGACGCGCGAGGCCGCCTCGTCCTTGATGAACGCCGCCAGCTTGATGACATCCCGGATGTCCTTGTCGCTGATGCCGAGGGCCTCGGCGGAGCCAAGATGCTTGTCCAGATTGGTTGTGCAGTTAACCGCGAAGGCGGCTGCGATCGACACCAATTCCCTGATCCGCGTGGTCGGCTCGTCGTTCCTGCCGCCGTCGGCCTCGTCGGTTTCTCCGAGGTGAGAGAGGCCATGCGCTTTCATGACGTTCAAGGCGTTTTGGCGGACACTCATGGCGTCGTCGATGGTCTGGCGGAGTTCATCATTGGTCAGCGCGACCGTGCGCGCCGCCTTTACGTGATAGTCGGTGCAGGGCTTGCAGCCCGAAGAGACAGAGGCCCCAATCGCAACCATCCCACGTTCCTTCAACCTTAAAGTCATCTCGATCTCCCGTCCTTGCGTCCACCGGCGTAAATCGCCGCTGTCAGGAGTAAGACGACTGGGTCGACAGAAACGTTACACTTTAGTCAAAGATTTTATCGTGTGGACCGAAGCCGGGAGATCTTAGCCGGTGACAAAGGTGGATACCTTCGATCTCATATCTTCGCCAGCTTCTCTCGTGAAATCGTCGGCGACGAACGCGCATTTGTCTTCAGAAAGGCTTTGGCCCGCTTTTGGCTATAAGAAGAAGAGCCAGCCCCTGCTAGGCTTTGTCCGCTTTCTACGCTAGACGGACAGCAATTGCTGAATCTCCGGCTGGCGATATGATCGAAGCGGTTTGGTGTCCCGGTTAGTGCCCCGGGTTACAGGTTGTTCTGCTATGTCGGGTGGTCAATCGACAAGAAAAACCCAACATTTTTGCCGAGTTGAAGGTGGTCGGGGCGATTGGATTCGAACCAACCGCTTCCACGTCCCGAAGGCAGGCGGCGTGGTTTAGCTTTGCGATATGCCCGGCGAGACCATATTTTCTATGTCATGAGAACAATCGCGATTTCCCTCCTTGGACTTCTGTGCGCCTGTACCTCGGCGGTTCCGGACGCGGGCAAAAGCGTTTCAGCGGAGGCGTGTATGAAAACCGGCAAGTGGATCGCACCGGCCACCGGCGAGGTTCTGGATGCGCGCAACTGGATCGACAGTCTGGCTGCGCGTCCGGTCGTTCTATTGGGCGAGACCCATACCAGTCTTGCGGATCATCGCTGGCAGATGCAGGTGCTGGCCGCGGTACACAGCCGCGCACCCAACCTGACCCTCGGCTTCGAAGCCTTTCCGCGTCGGGTTCAGCCGGTGCTGGAACGCTGGGTCGCTGGTGAATTGAGCGAACGGCGGTTTCTAGCCGAAGTCGGTTGGGGCGATGTATGGGGATTCGACGCCACCCTGTACATGCCGCTGTTCGATTTTGCCCGCATGAACCGTATTCCCATGATTGCGCTGAATGTGGAACGAAGTCTGGTTTCACGGGTCGGGCGGGACGGCTGGGACGCAGTGCCTGCGGACGCGCGTGAAGGGGTGGGCGATCCGGCCCCGCCGAATGCGGCCTATGTCGCTTCTCTGGGGCGCGTCTATGCCCAACACAAAAAGAAAGACGATGCGCCG
>Ga0233430_1004264_pt1 | contig 13416 bp, 10 predicted proteins | sample SI_118_April2016_2_FD_179883 | JGI IMG/M metagenome (GOLD analysis project Ga0233430, IMG submission 179883) | Seawater microbial communities from Saanich Inlet, British Columbia, Canada - SI_118_April2016_150_MG | ecosystem: Environmental > Aquatic > Marine > Inlet | place: Canada: British... | reverse complement strand
ATAAGATGATACTTTGTTGGTCTGAATAAATTAAATGTGCGTTTTGAAAGATCGATCTGTAAGTTATCATTCATATCAAATTTAAATTCTAATATTGGATACTTTTCAGGAAGACCAGTATCGAAGCTTCTAAATGTTTCTCTCAAAATATCTTTCGTAGTCGCAAATAATTTTCCCCCATAGAAATAGTGGTATGCTGATGTAGTGGCCTCAATAAATGTAAACGGTTTTGAATCATAAGTATAGGCAGAATCTAGTTTTTTATTTACATTCTCAACTTTGAATGGAGGATTACATTTATCAGCACCTTTTTTAAGTAGAATAAATGCTTCCTCATGAGAGTATCCGCTATCTCTAAGTGTGCAAGCTGCCTGAAAGCAGGCATTATCTCTATTACCTTGGGAGACACCATTGTTGAGAAAGTCTCTCTGAATAGGTTGATGAACATCTAATTGATGGTTATCGTCCTCTTTAGCTGGTAATATCTCATCAACAAACTCCTTCCATTTAAAGTGCCCTTTACCACCTACAAAACTAGAAACCAAAGTATTACCATGAGCAAAGTATCTGGCTTTTCCCATGAACCCTGGATCTAATCCAGAAAGTTCATGAATAAATTTCTGTTCAATTTGATTGCGTTCGATTTCACTTATGATGGGCTCATCAAGAGGAATAAGAACTCTTAACCTATCACATGCAGGTTCAATACCTTTCTTTTTCTGATGATTCTGGGAGCTAAAGACATAACTATCACATCCTAAGATTGTTTGTTTGGACAATAACTGATCTATAGTCATCTTTCCATCATCAAAATCAAGCATGATGGCGCTTGTCCCAATCCAGCTATCCTTTACTTTGTGGCCATCACAAAATTCATTCCCTGATATCCCACACTTTGTTGTGAGATCGACAATTTCCTCTTTCACCCACGGAATCTCAACAGATTCCCAGCCATGTGCTACTCGGCTGTTATTATAGTCCTTTCCTTTTTCTGGACTATAGTTTTTACATTTGCTTATTTTCATTTTAGTTTAATTGGTTACGAGTGCATTATGATGTCCTTTAATCTCCGAATCTCTTTTTTGTATTCCAAAGGATCGACTACTGATTTATTCCAGTAGTACTCTTGTTTTAGTTTTTGAAAAATTTCGTCATCTTCGAATAAGAACAATTTTCTTGAACCAAAACTTTTCATAGATTTCATATGTAATCCTTTCAGACATAAGAATGCTGATAGATAAAAATCTTGTGTTTCGACTTCCATGTGTTTTACCTGGTTAGTATTGATTGTTGGGATTAAAGAAAGGGAGGGTGTGTTTTAATAACTTGCTGTCTCATTTGCTTCAATCGTTTTACTGGTATACAGGACCATCCTGTATATCAGTTTAAGTTTGTTTTCAGTTGTGGAATTTTCGGAAGGTTTTAAAGTATATCTATAATAATTATAACAGAATACCTGTTCTCTGTCAAGTTTAATATATTTCAGTTTGGCAGATGTTTTCGGTTGGATTTTTCAAAAGGGTTAGAAAACCCTCTATCTTTAAATGTAGGCATATTCACTCGTGAAGTCAAGAATTAGTTACATTATTTTCGGCAGAAAATCTACCCCTCTCTTAAATGTAAATTAGAAAATTAATAGAAGTCAATAACTCACCCCAAATATGCCAAATACCTCGGATTCCTCCGTGAAATCTTGCAAACCTCCAGAATCTCCCCATATCTGTCTAGCTGATATTATAGGAATTAGGATATGATTGGAATATCGATGATTCCCAGGTTTTTGGAAATATTGGGTTTAGATTAATCGATGGATTTCAATCTCATTACCTTAGACCCAGATTTATGGATTTTGGACCATATCAGCCGGATTTGGAGGTCCCAGAATATTCCTACGAACCTTCCTTCGAATCCATGTAATTTCCTCACATGAAAAGGAGAATTAACTTATAATATACTGATATGTTCTTTTTATGGTATAATTCCGTTAAACCACAATTAATATTGAGGAGTTAACCGAATCAGTGCAATTAAATAGAGTTTATTAGGATGTTAGCACCAAGGTGAAAAATCGATAATATGAAAGCAACACACATAAAAGGAGCATTATTAGAATACATTGTTAGGAATCTACTTAAAAATTGTGGTTTCACAAATGTCAAAGCCGACAATATGTATTCATTTGAACGTGGCGGACTCTTTTTTATAAACGGAAAAGGTGCTGCACACGATGCAGATGTTATAATGAATCCACCTATTCAAATGCCTTTTTCGTATCCAACCCAATTAATATTTGAATGTAAAGCGTATGGCTCAACAGTTGGTTTACCTATTGTAAGAAATGCTCTCGGTTTACGAAGTGATATTAACGATTTTGAAATAGTAACCAAAGACAGTTTAATAAAGAGACAAATTAACCGTAGAGCAAGTTATGCGATTGTAAACAGAAGAAGATTTCTTTTTCAGATTGGAGTTGCTTCGATAAATGATTTTAGTAAACCTGCAATTGAATTTGCTGCAAACAATAAGATACCGCTTCTTTCATTAAGTTGGTTTTTAGGACCAAGGACAATTGCTAATTTCAATAATATTGATCAAGATTTAATTGATACATTTAATGCTGATGATATTGAAAATGTTTATGATTTCTTAAAAAACAGAAATGCTGACTTATATAATCATAAATATCAACGAGCACATGATTTCTTAAACTCTGATAACATTATTGGAGATTTAGTAAAGTTTGCAAATACTACAATACATTACTCATATGTAGGACTTTTAGAAACTGGTGATATGGTGTTCTTATTCGCACGAACTAATAGAGAGAATAATATATTAAATCAATTAGATGGTTTTACCTCTCTAAAAGCCGAAATTCATTGGTTTGCTGATAGACCAAACGTATGGCGATTATCGATATACAACCAAGGAAATCGAAATCAGCAAACTGACTTTGACTTTTTTGTTCCCAAAAGAATTTTTAATCAGTGGAAAAGTTTCAATCTGGATAAGATTGAAGCATTAAATATTAAGCAAGAATTTTTCTCAAAAATATTTGTCTTTAATCATAGGAACAATCCAGAAGTTCCTTTCTCAATAATAAATATTGATAGAGAATGGTTAGACCGAATTAGGAACGAACAAGAAAATGAATAAACCCAGCTGGTAACAAAGTATAAAAATAATAACTTAAATATTAGTAAAAATGATCATTGTAGGCCGCATAAAATTTAGTAAACTGAAAGTTTCTACTTTCGAAATCGGCTACTATTCTTACACGAGCCACAAACAACAATCATAAAACACACAGTGAACTTGGAAAAATTAAAATCAGATTTTGAATCTTCCCACGAAAATCTTCGAGATAGCATAGAACTATTTCATTCTGGTCGACGTAGCCAATATCAATTAGCCGCTGCATTGCTGAGAAAACTGCTTTGTGATGTGAGTGAAAAAGCATTCCTTGAAAAGAAAACTAATCCATCATTACTTCCTAAGCTCAAAGAAGATATTTTCTTACCAAGAATTGGAGAGAATATAACTCCTCTTGGTGGTAATAATAGCTTATCAAGAGATGATATTTTAGAATTTTCGATTTATATTCCAGGTATCACACAAACAACCGTAGATGGGAAAAGCAAGATTTTGCAGCTATTTCAAGAGACTGCATCTTTACTGAACTTGCATGATTGGTTAAATCAAATAGTATTGATTGTAAATGGTGAAGTAATAACAATTTACCAACTTATAAAATCAGTTGCTGACAAAGAAGCTGTTCACTCTGATAATGATTACAATGAAACGATTAAATCTTCAAAACATTTTATTACAGGAGACGATGAAAGTCATCAGATTTATATAATTGCTATTGCAGAATTAATATTAAGATATATGGACAATGGATTGCTAATAAGAGAAAATGAAAAGCTTCAGTTTCATGAAATTACTGGAAATTTGACAGGTACATATACTTTCAAAGGAAGTATGCCAAAAGAAAATTTTACAATCATTAGAACTGAAAAAGAAAATGGCAGTGACTAACGATGTATAAAAACAATAGTCTGAACAGCAGTAATAAAGAATTGAACTATGAATCCAAAATTTAGTAAACAACCTACATTAGATTATTCAAGATCAAAAGTAAATAAAGCTGGAAGAATTTTAGCAGATTATGATTCGGATAATCCAAATATAACAGTAAGGCAATTAATAGCAAATTACTATATAATGGCAAATTGGCGAGAAATCCATTACTATCCAATTAATACATTTCAAGCAACATTACGGAAAAAATTAATCACCATTGATAAAAAGGCTATAGTGGCTCAGCGTTTAAAAAGAATCCCATCTATTGTGGGAAAATTAAGAAATAATAAAACTATGCAACTGGCCAGGATGCAAGATATTGGTGGAATTAGAGCCATAGTGATGTCAGCTGCAAAGGTTAAAACCCTTGAGGAAAATTACCGCAAAACACAGTTTACACACAAATTACACAGCTCAAAGAATTATATATTACAGCCCAAAAATACAGGGTACAGAGGAATTCATTTAGTTTATAAATACCACAGTCCTCGAAATCCGTCTTGTGAAGGACTGTTTATCGAATTACAATTTCGATCGCTACTACAGCATTATTGGGCAACAGCGGTAGAAACCATCGGAACCTATTTAGAAATACCATTGAAATCTAGTATTGGACCAAAAAAATGGTTGGAATTTTTTGCAATCATTGGTTCTGCAATTGCACATATTGAGGGATGTCCCCCAGTACCAGAATTTAGCAATTTATCCAAGATGGAGACATTTAAAAGAACTATACATGAATCAAATAACCTGGATGTCCCCAAGATAATCGCCGCCTTTAGTATGGTATCAACTCAAATAAAAAGTGGCCAGACTAAAGGTAGTTATCACTTAATAAAATTAGATCTTGAAGAACAAGCTGTGTATGTCAAATCTTATCCAAAAAATCAATATAGTCTTGCAAATAAGGAATACGCTGATTTAGAGAGAGATATACAAGGTAACCCAAAAAGACAAATTGTACTAGTATCTACAAAATCAATAAATGATTTGCAATCTGCATATCCTAATTTTTACATGGATGCTTCTGGATTTGTTTTCGTTCTAAATAAGATAGAAGAATTAATAAAAAAACTTGATAAATAATTGTGAAGATAAGTACATTGCGACCACGCAGTGTAATTGGAGTAAATTTTGAGCACAGTAAATTGATTCATTAAAAAACTCGAAGGTAATGGAAAACATTGTAACTGGAATATTTGTAATTATTGGTGTAATTGTTGGATCTGTTTCAACATATTTTGTTAATAAATCACAAATGACTAATCAAATAAAGCTTGATAGTATCGCATGGAAAAGAAATAAATCAATTGAAATAATTGAAAGGGTAATGATCAAATGTAATGAAATTGATGTTAAATTAATTGAAAGTCCTTCATTTAATAAATGGTATAAGGATATTCATTGCAATTTATTACCGTATGTAATGATTTATTTAGGATATAAAACTTGGGCTGAATTGCAAGACTTATTTATTGAAGTTTACAATGTAGCGGTAACAACTACGAAATTAAGATTAAGTGAATTGAAGATCAAAAAGGAACTGACTGATACAGAATTAAGTGAAGAATTTTCAGAATCACTAAGAATTGAAAAAAATGACAAAGCGGGTTCACGTTTGATTTCTCATGTTAGCGATATTGAAACATTGATGACAGAAGTATTAAGAAATAATTTCGAAGAGTTTAAAGATTTAGATTATAGAAAAACACCTAAACACTATGATAAATGATTATAACTGAATTAAATCAGTTGGAAGATATATAAAATAATTGAGAGTTAAAATTAGAACGAAAAATGGAAAATAAAGAAATAGAAGATCTTAAAAAAGAAGTAACTAATAATTTGTTAAAAAGTGCATTCTCATATTATGGTGTAGGCATAAAACATTTTCACGAAGCTCAAAAAAAAACTTGGATAGATTTTCAACCAGCAATAGGTAATTTATCAATATCGGTAGAATTGTTGTTAAAGTCTATGGTTGCAAAAAATGCGTTTCACTTATTATACTCAGGTCTTGATTTGAACTTACAAGTTATTCTAACATATCCGGATTCACTATCTGAAGATTCTATATCACATTTAAATTTGCGTCGTTTAAAAAACTTTATTGATAAAACTATTAAAGTTGATGTGGCAATCTCATTATTCAAAATATTTTATCCCGGAAAAAAACATGAATTCAAATTATATTTTGACTCTCTTGCAAAAACACGAAATTTATGTGTTCATGGATCAATTCCCGGTTTTAAAAAATATGAACTTGAACGGCACGCCTATTTTTCAACAAAACTTTTTGAATTTATTGAAAACACAAAATTTCTGGCTTATTCTCAATTAAAAAAGTATCGTTCTGATGAGACCAAAAAGTTTATTGAGGAATATAATATTTCAGAAATAAATACAGTTAAAGACAAATTAATTAGAGCAGAATTAAAAGCCAATAATAAGGAATTTATTGCACATGAATCGGATGCCGATGGTTGGGATGAAATGACCAGTACATGTCCTGTTTGTGGGCAAATAGGACTACTAAAGGGTGAGTGTGAACCTGATTATGGTGATGGCGGAATCCTAACCTTTGAATGCGATAGTTTCAGTTGTGAATCATGTGGACTATCTTTAGACTCTTATGAAGAACTTCAACATGCCGGTATGGAAACCGATTTGGATAGAAGTGAGGATATTGATGAATGGGAAAAGGAATTTCTAGAACCGCCTTATTGAATTAATTCCAACTCAATCTACATCAGTTTCCAACAATATATCCGATAATCGTTTCGCCCTTTCCGGAGTCTGATCCGTGGCCAAAGTGAATCCAGCATTTCTGCAGCTGCATCCTTACAATGGTGGTTTTTGAAATGATTGATTGTCAATTTGAATTAAGACAAAATTTGGCAATTGATTATAAATCCAAATTCAATACGGAAAATCTGTCTATGAAACTCACCACAAAAGCGTAGTTATGTTGCGAGTATCCTCCTCAAACAACCGGTAAAGTAACGGGTCCATCAAGTTTTGTTGCCAGTTTCCTTAGAGATTTAACCTAGAAAAGAGCCGAATGGCTCTAATCCAGCTTTTCCAGAGCATCATCCAGATCCTTACTGATTACATCGCTGTAAACAGAAGTAGTTGTGATGCTGCTGTGGCCAAGCTGTTTTTGTACCAGGCGCAGGTTGTAATTCGAGGCCTTGTACAGATTCGTGGCATAGGTGTGGCGCAGGGAATGTATGGAGTGGTGTTCTGAAATTCCGGCTAGCTTTGCAATTGTTTTAAAAATTCTGCCGATTCCGAACCGAGTCATTTGCTCACCTCTTTCAGAATGAAAAAGGTATTGGCTTTGATTCACGCGGTATTCCAGGTATTCTGAGATAAGATTCTTCAACATGGTGTTAAATGCAACCACCCGGTCTTTTCCGCCTTTTCCATTTCTGACCACCAGCGAGTTCTGACCTTTTCCAAGGTGTAAATCCTGGATCTGCATATTGGTAAGTTCAGAAACACGTAGTCCAGTACCGATTGCCAGTTCGATTATCAGCTGATTCCGAACCGCTGTTTGATTTCCTTTACTTCTTGCGATGATGGCCGATTCAGCCGCCGCCTTTCGCAAGGAAATTAGCTCATCTGTATTGAGGTATTTATCCGGGGTGATGATCCATTGGGACATAAGAATTCCTTTTGTATTATTTGAATTCTTATACCCGATTTGATGAATAATTCCATTCCCTTTCAATACATATATGAGTTTCATTTTATAGTTTTAAGGCAGGGATTAGGTGTAAATTTGAAAAGTATATAACGAAGATTAAAGATTATAAATTTATCAATTTTACGTACGAATTAATCAAAATATTAATAGACAGCATTTAATCATACGAGAAAAATACATTATAACGGGATTTTTTTGAACCAACCTGATAAATACGATGTTTCATTTATTGCCGCCTCTCTCAGACTACCTGAATTACTAAAAGCCGGCCAATCCATAAAGGATAATGTGCAAGTAGATAAAGCCGAGGATTTTGGACGTGGGAAATTAAAGACCGGCAGATTACTATACTCAAAACTCTGTCAACGATTAAAACTCCTTACACCGCAGCAATTTGAATTGTTTCTAAACAATGATCTGATTGCCCAAAAGCAACTTGGATTTTTAGCACTTTGTAAATGTCATGAGTATATCAAAGAGTTTACCATTGAAGTTATCAGAGAAAAATATCTCCTATTTGATTATGAAATTTCACTTGGAGAATACCTTACTTTTTATAGAAATAAAAGAGAGCTCTATTCGAGCATGGAAGTTTTAACTGAAGGGACTCAAACGAAAATGAAATTTGTGACATTCAAAATCCTTGAAGAAGCCGGGCTGATTGACAACACACGAAATAAATTCATCCAAACACAAATTATTGATCAGAAAGTTCTTTCAGCAATTATTGCCGATAATCCTGAATGGTTAAAAATATTTCTGATGAGTGACATTGACATCAACAATGCGACTGAGAGCTATCATGCACATTAAACAAAAATTTGACCATCTTTTCGATGTGATATCTTCTCCCGGGTTTTTAAACAAAGAAGCTCTGGGTGGAGAAATTCCATTTTTCATCTCCACATATAAAATCGAAATGGGATTAGAAATTGATAAAGCAATAAAAGGCCTTATAAATAAACTTGAAACCCAAGGCGTTTCAATATTGGTCCTGAATCTCTATGATATTACCTGCGAAATACTTGAGAGCAAAGGCGGAATGGATCGAATGTTTCGGATCGAAAAAACAAAATCCAAAGCCAAATTCCTGAGAGCCTTGCAATCCTCCATTAATATCCACCAAATCCTGATGCCATGGATAGCAAAAATGATTGAAGATTCTGATGCTAAAGTATATTTTATCACTGGCGTCGGAATGGTATATCCATTTATCCGCTCACATAATGTTCTTAATAATTTGCAGAACATCGCAAAAGATTGTCCCACTTTAATGTTTTTTCCTGGAGAATATGATGGACATTCATTAAAATTATTTAGCTTACTTAAAGATGATAATTACTATCGCGCATTTAATATTGAAAAGGTAAAAATATAATTATGAAGATTCGTGAATATTTCGAAAAAAGTATCAATCGACACATAGAAACGGTTATTAAAGCAGATGATAAGACCAATATTTCAGATGAAGTAGTTGAATATGTTATAACCAATGAAATTGCAAAGGATATTCAGGACTTTTTTCAGGCATATATTGACTATAATGGCGTAAACGGGGTGTGGATATCGGGTTTTTTTGGCAGCGGAAAGTCACATCTGCTAAAAATTATGTCCTATGTTTTGGAAAATAAAAAATTCGATGGTTACGAAAGTGGCGAACTCTTTGCTGAAAAAATTGAAGATGATGAAATGCTCAAAGGGGATGTATTAAAAGCATCCCGGATTCCATCAGAATCAATTTTGTTTAATATTGATCAGCAATCACAAATCACCAGTAAATCAGATGAAAATGCAATTCTATCTGTATTTTATAAAGTGTTTTATGATCACTTGGGATTCTACGGATTCCAACCTCATGTTGCTGAATTTGAGATGTGGTTAGCAAAAAGCGATAATTATGAGTCCTTTAAGGAGCTCTTTGATAATAAATCTGGAAAATCATGGGAAGATGCACGAATTGATTATTTTGATCCAGAAGTCACAGATGTTATTAAAGAATCCCTTAGTGAAATATTTAATAAACCACCTGATAAATACGATGGAATTCTGGATGAGCTTGAGGATAGAAGCAAACAATCGATTGAAAATTTTTGTAATCAGGTTGCAGATTACATAAACACTCATGAAAAAGGATTTCATCTAAACTTTTTTGTGGATGAAGTTGGACAGTATATCAGCGAAAACACAAAGCTGATGCTAAACTTACAAACCATTGCTGAAACCCTTGCGACTAAATGCGGCGGGAATTCCTGGATAATTGTAACCTCTCAGGAAGACATTGAAAAAGTTGTTGGGGAAATGAATAAAAAGCAGATGAATGATTTTTCCAGGATTATGGCTCGGTTTAATATAAAAATGCCCCTTACCTCCGCCAATGTAGACGAGGTCATCGAAAAGCGATTGTTGAAAAAGAAAAATGAAGGCTATGCATCATTAGAAAAATCTTGGAAGAAAAATGGTTCAAATATTGAAACCCTTTTGTCGTTCTCCGATGTAGGTGTTCAATTTAAAGGGTATCGGAATGCAGTAGATTATTGCAATAAATTTCCATTTATTCCTTATCAATTTGATCTATTTATAGAGTGCCGCAGAGCTTTATCAACCCACAATGCTTTTCAAGGAAAACATGCCTCAGTGGGAGAACGATCAATGCTGGGTGTCTTTCAGCAGGTATTGCAGCAAATTAATGATCAGGATGGAACCACTTTAGTAAGTTTTGCAATGATGTTTGATGGAATCAGAAAAGAATTACGCAGTGAAATACAAAGCTCAATATTGCTCGCCGAAAAGAATTTGGGTGATGAATTTGCAGTTGGAGTGTTAAAAACACTATTTCTGGTGAAGTACTTTCGAAATTTTAAAACCACAAAACGAAATATCAATGTTCTATTAATTGACAGCTTCAATGTAGATATAAAAAACCATGAAATTGAAATTGACAAAGCTCTGAATAAACTTGAAAATCAGAGTTATATCCAGCGAAATGGTGATATCTATGAATTCCTTACAGACGATGAGAAGGATGTTGAGGAAGATATTAAATCTACCAATATCGATGATAATACAGTGACACAATTATTTAAAGAAGTATTTTTTGATGAGATCATTCGTGACAATCGCTTAACGTTCCATGAGAATAAGCAAGATTATGATTTTACAAATAAAATAGATGGTGCTATCACCGGTCGTGAAAAAGAATTAGAAATAGAAATTATCACTGAAAACTCGCCTGAGTTTGAAAATCTAACATATCTCAAAACCCAAACAATGGGCAGCTCGGGCATGAAGATGGTACTCCCCAGTGATTCAACATTTATGAAAGATGTGAAAATGTATCTGAGGGTTGCAAAATATGTAAAGCAGAACCAATCCACCACCAATCGAGTGGAACTTAAACGGATATTACAGGAAAAAGCCCAGCAGAATGTTGAACGTAGGAAGAATATAATATTTAAAGGACGAAATCTGTTAGGGCGCTCTGCAATATATATTAACGGTGGTGAAGTAGAATTGAAGCATTCAACCGATGGAAAAACCAGAGTTGAGGCTGCATTCCAACTACTAATAAAAAATGTATATAGCCATTTGAAAATGCTAGGCCGAGATAGTTTTACCGAAAAAACGATAGCCAATGCAATTCGTACCACCCAGGAGGACCTATTTGGCATGAACACTTCTATTTCAGAAGCAGAATCTGAAATACTAAATTATATCCAACGTCGAAAATTGCAATCTGAAAGAACCACCTTAACAGATTTAAAAACTAATTTCACTAAAAAACCCTTTGGTTGGTATGCAAATGCAATTTGGACCCTTGCTGCAAAGCTTTGCCGAAGAGGGCGAATAGAATTCAAACAGGGTTCAGATTTATTGCAATTGGAAGATGTCTTAACTAGCCTTCTGAATTCAGCAAAACATCCCCTTACTATTGTTGAAATTCAAACTGAAATAGATTCTAAAAATATAAAAAGGCTTAAACAGGTTTATGGTGATCTTTTTGATGAAAGCTGTCCCCAAAAAGAAGCCAAGGATGTGGCTTTGGCATTCAAAGGGAAACTAAATGAATTGGATGGTTCAGTAACCCAATTTCTTATGAAAAAAAATGAGTATTCATTTCTGGAATGTCTGGATTCATTCAGTAAAGTGATTGAACGCCTGATTAATAGAGAATACACCTATTACTTAAAAAATATTGATGAGTTTGAAGATAAACTCTTGGATTTTAAAGAGGATTATTTGGATCCTATTAAGCGCTTTATGAATGGGGAGCAGAGAAATATTTACGACGCTATTCGGAAACTGTTACTGGAGGAAACGTCTAATTTGCAATATTTGCAAAGTGATGATTTGTCAGAGTTGAAAACCTTAATACAGCATTCATCTCCATACAAAGGAAACCTGGTAAAAAATGCAAAGTCGGCATTTGACAGAATATCAGCTAAAGTTTTGGTGCAAGTTGAACAGGAACGACAATCGGCCATTGAATGTGTGGAAAAAATCATTTCGAATTTCAAAGAGAAAGATGAGTATGCCACTCTTGATGATGATAAGCAGTGTCAACTGATTTTGCCTTTTGATCACGTTATCAAAAACATCCAATCTCAACAACATATCGCCAATATTAAAGATCTGAAAACAAATACCAAGGACCAACTTTTTGAAAATCAGCTTAATAGTATGATGGAGTTGGTTAATGCAGCAGCTGATCCTACAGACTCAATAAATGAACCGGTAGTGGAGTATGTCAGTAAACGTTCAATTGAAGTAAACTATAATAAGCCGGAATTATTAACCGAAGAGGATGTGGATAATTATGTCGCTGCCCTTGAACAGGCCTTAAAAGAACTAATCCGGAAAAAAATGCGGATCATATTGTAATGAATACCAATCAATTGAAAAAATTTGCCCAGAGTGCGCGACGGAAACTACTAAGCCAGGTTGAAACCAAACTTGATTATGTCCTGAATACCGATTCTGCTGCATTGCGGGAAAAGGCATCTCAACTGCGGGAGTTGCGACGTGAGCTGGAACGCAGCACAAAAGCGCAGTTGATTGATAAAGTGGCCTATACCTGGTTTAACCGCTTTATGGCTCTGCGGTTTATGGATGCCAATGATTACCAACCCATTAATATTCGAGTAGTCACACCCAAGGATGGATACACACAGCCTGAATTACTGGATGAAGCCAAACAAGGTAATATCCCTGATGACCTCCCGGTAAACAAACAGCATATTTTTAATTTACTGGATGGTAAAATTAACAGTTCCAATCCCCAGAACGAAGCCTATAAGGAATTGATGATTGGAGCTTGCAACCACCTGAATAAGGTGTTTCCATTTTTGTTCGAACGGATAGACGATTTTAGTGAACTGTTGATGCCTGATGACTTAATCTCAGAGTTTTCTATCGTTCAGGATATTCGCGATGGTATGACCAGCGAAGATTGTCAGGAAGTAGAAATCATCGGTTGGTTGTACCAGTTTTATATTTCGGAGAAAAAGGATGAACTGATAAACGCCAAAAAAAGATATAATCCAGATGAAATTGCTCCTGTAACTCAACTGTTTACTCCAAAATGGATTGTACGTTACATGGTTGACAACACACTTGGACAATTC
>Ga0233430_1004246_pt1 | contig 13470 bp, 10 predicted proteins | sample SI_118_April2016_2_FD_179883 | JGI IMG/M metagenome (GOLD analysis project Ga0233430, IMG submission 179883) | Seawater microbial communities from Saanich Inlet, British Columbia, Canada - SI_118_April2016_150_MG | ecosystem: Environmental > Aquatic > Marine > Inlet | place: Canada: British... | reverse complement strand
GCGTGATGACCGATCGCTTCCAATTCAATGGCGCGCAGGTTATTCGCGCCAACATGCGCGAACAGGTGGTCTGGTGCCACCCGGCGGGTGACGAAGACACCCAGATGCTGGCGGCCGATCAGCTTCGCATGGCGATCACGAAGGCCACCAAATCCAACGCCCCAGAACCTTGGAAGGAAGGCGATTTTTCGGAAAAGATTTTGGTCGTCGGCGGCGGCTATGTGGGCCTGAGCGCGGCCCTTGAAGCCAGCCGGGCGGGCAGTGATGTTTTGCTGGTCGAACGCGCCGATCAATTGGGCGGCAACGTTCGCCGGTGGTCCAAGGTGTTGCCCGACAAGCCGCCCTATGGCGTTCCGCAAGCCAACCCGATTCCGGGTCTGATTTCGGCGGTCGAGGGGGATGGGCGCATTTCCGTGATGACGGATGCCATCGTTGCCCAGACCTCGGGCCAGCCCGGTCAGTTCAAGGTGGAAATCTCCAAGGGCGGAAGCGCCACCGAAGAAACGGTTGGCGCCATCGTTCTGGCCACGGGCTGGCGGCCCTACGATCCGAACAAATTGGGCCACTTGGGTTACGGCGCGTCGCCCGATGTGGTGACCAATGTGGAGCTGGAGGAGATGCTGGCCGCCGGCAATGTGGCCAAGAAAAATGTGGCGTTCATTCAGTGTGCGGGGTCGCGCGATCCCGATCATCTGCCGTATTGTTCGTCGGTCTGTTGCGGGGTGTCCATCAAGCACGCCCTGCAATTGATCGAAGCCGATCCTGACGTCATGGCCTATGTGATCTTCCAGGAATTGCGTACGCCCGGCGTGGCTGAAGAACTTTACCGCAAGGCCCAGGAAGCGGGCGTTATTTTCATGAAAGGCGATGTCAAATCGGTCGGCGCTGATTTGACCGTGGTCGTCGACGATGCCCTGCTGGGCGAGGAAGTGCCACTGGAAGGGCTCGATTTAGTGGTTCTGGCCACCGGCATGGTGCCCAATTCAACCAACATCGATCTGCCGACGCCTGAAATGGGTGACGATGAAGAAATGCCGCCGCTTTTGCGCAGCGACATCGATCCGATTTCGCCCATCACGGTTGCCGGGTATATCGGCGAGGAACCCGTGGCACATGAGGCGCGTGAAGAAACAATGCCCGAGGGCGGGCCGCTTCTGAACCTGAAATATCATCAGGGACCGCATCTGCCCATGCTGGCCGACGGCTTCCCGGACAGCCATTTCATCTGTTTCCCGTACGAATCACGGCGCACGGGCATTTATCCGTGCGGCCCGCTACGTCGCCCCATGGATATGGGCGAGGCCGGGCTGGACGCTGCGGGCGCGGTGCTCAAAGCCATTCAAACCATACGTCTGGTGCGGGACGGGGCGTCGGTTCATCCGCGTTCGGGGGATTTGTCGTACCCGAAGATCGGGCTGGAACCCTGCACCAAATGCCGCCGCTGCACCATCGAATGCCCGTTCGGCGCCATTGATGAGCTGGAAAATGACTATCCGGTCGTCAATCCGGCCCGTTGCCGCCGCTGCGGCACCTGCATGGGGGCGTGTCCGGTGCGCACCATCAGCTTCGATAACTATTCCATCGACATGCTGACCTCCATGGCCAAGTCGTGCGAAATCCCCGACGAGTTCGACGAGAAACCGCGCGTGTTGATTCTAGCATGCGAGAACGACGCCTATCCGGCGCTTGATATGGCCGGGCTGAGCCGCCGCGAATACAGCGCCTTCGTGCGTATCATTCCGGTCAACTGTCTGGGCTCGGTCAGCGCGTTGAACGTCTCGGACGCGCTATCCGTGGGGTATGACGGCATCATCCTCATGGGCTGCAAGTCCGGCGACAACTACCAGTGCCATTTCGTAAAGGGCAGCGCCATGGCCCAGGAACGTGCGGCCAATATCGAAGAGACCCTGGCAAGCATGATGCTTGAAAAAGAAAGGGTCGAGGCCATGGAGGTGGAAATATCGGATGCCGAAAGGGTCGGTCAGTTGATCGACGACTTCGTGGCGACCATTGATGAAATCGGTTTCAACCCGTTCAAGGGGTTTTAGTCATGACCGCGCATCTTCCCGAATCGAAGCGGAAATATGACCTGACGTTCGCGCGGTGGGTTTCGCGCAATGTTCACGGCGGCGACAAGTTGAACATGTGCATGCAGTGCGGCGTCTGTTCAGGCTCGTGCCCGCTAGGCGAACAAATGGATTATGGCCCGCGCCGCCTGTTCATGATGGTGCGGGCCGGAATGAAGGACGAGGTGTTGAAGTCCGACACTATCTGGAACTGCGTATCTTGTTATCGCAGCGAGGTACGGTGCCCGCGCGGCGTACCCGTGACGCACATCCTGGATGCCTTGTCCGTGGTTGCCGTGCGCGCTGGCTATGCCGAAGCCAAAACGGCCGAAACCACTCGCTTCGCCAAGGCTTTCTGGTGGAGCGCCAAGAAGTTTGGTCTGACCGACGAACGCCTCGTAACCGCGATTTACTATTTTTCGGGCGGTCTGGTTGACGGCATCCGCAAGGGATGGGCCAACCAGAAAATTGCCCTGCGCATGATCGGCAAAAAGCGCATGCATGTGGGAATGCCCAAAAAGATCAAGCGGCGCGCCGAATTGCAAAAAATTCTGGCCAAGGCGGTCGAGATTGAGGCGCGCAACGGTGCGGGAGACACGTCATGAGTAAATCCTACACCTACTATCCGGGCTGCACGTCGCGTTCGTCCTCAATGCATCTGGAAAAATCCTTGCGCGCCATTGCCCCCAAACTGGGGCTGGAGCTGAATGAGATCGAGGACTGGAACTGCTGCGGAACCTCGGTCGGCCATATCGCCGAGGGACGCCTGCCCAATGCCGCCCTGTCGGCGCGCAATCTGGCGCTGGCCAAGGATCGCGGCGAAGACGACGTGGTTACGGCATGCGCCGCTTGCTACATCCACACCCACGACGCCAACGAACAAATCCGCGAAGACGATGCCTTCAAGGCCGATCTGAACGAAGCGCTGGCCGAAGCCGGGCAGGCTTATGACGGTTCGCTGCTGGTTCGTCATGTGTGCGAAGTGCTGGTCAAGGACGTCGGCATCGCGGACATCAAGGCGCAGGTGACCAACCCGCTGACCGGGCTCAAGGTTGCCGGATGGACCGGATGTCAGACCGTGCGCCCCTTCGCCGCCACCGAACGGGGCGGCATGTTCGATCAGTTCGAAGACCCCAAATTCATGCGCGATTTCATCGAAGCCTGCGGCGCCGAAGCGGTGGAATTCGCCAACAATACGTCGTGCTGCGGCGGTTCCGTTGCCGTCATCAGTCCGCAAAAATCATTGCAGTTGATGAAGACGATCCTCGACGAAGCGAAGGAGAGGGAGGCCGATTGCGTGGCCACTCCGTGCCCGCTGTGCCAGCAAAACCTGGAAATGTACCAGGACCTGATCAACAAGGAATTTGGTACCGATTTCCGAATCCCGGTTGTCTTCTACAGCCAGCTTATGGCGGTCGCCTTTGGTTTGGACCCCACGACCGACGCCGCGCTGAACCAACAGATGATCCCGGCGACCAAGCTGGTGGAAATGGGGAAGGGTTAGCGGAGCGAAGATCCGGAAAGACGTGCAGGACTGAGAAATGTTTTTTGTGGGCAACAATGATGCATCCTTCGCCCCCAAGGGCCTTTTCCTGGGGGGCGTCTCGGCGGTTATGATCGCCGTCTGGTGGATGATGTTCCCCCTGACCGTCTCGGTGCCGGGATGGCTTGAGCCGTACGTCCTTGACGGGGATCCCACGCGACGGGCCTTGGTGTATTTTTGCCTGGCCGTTTACGTCTTGAGGGTCGCAGTGACCATCGTGGTCTTCCTGAAAAGAAAGTTCATCTGGATTGAATCGGTCATGGTCACCGCTTTCATGGTTTTTGTTTTACTGGCATTTGCCCGAACGGGAGGGGCTAATCCGCAATCGATTGGCTCGTTTGAAGTTATCGGCTTGGCTCTGTATTTCGGCGGCTCGTATCTCAACACATGGTCGGAACACCAACGCCAGCAATTCAAAGCCGATCCGGCCAACGAGGGCCGCCTCTATACCCTTGGGCTATTCAGCCTTTCCAGAAACATCAATTATTTCGGTGACACGGTTCTCTTTTCGGGGCTGGCTCTGGTCACGGGCCAGGTTACGATGCTGGTCATTCCCGTGGCTATGACCCTCAACTTCATCTTTTTCGTCATTCCCCGCAAGGAAGCCTACCTGGCCGAAAAGTACGGCGCAGAATTCACCGATTTTACCAAACAAACCAAAAATCTGATCCCGTATATCTATTAGCCGCCGTTGGCCAGTGAGGTGATGCCGTCGGCGATGAATTGCACGGCCAGGGCTCCGAGCAGCAGTCCCAAAAGGCGGGTTACGACGATCCGGCCCATTTCACCGAGCGCGCGGGTGATTAAATCCGCTAGTATGAAAAAGATGTAGGTAATCGCCACCACCAGCGAGATCGTTGCGAAAATCCCCAGGAAATTAACCCAATGATCTTCGGTCTCTGATGCCAGCAGGATCGTCGCGGTGATTGCGCCCGGCCCGGACATCAGAGGAATGGCAAGGGGAAAAGCGGCAATATTTTTGATGCGGTCAATTCCGACGGCGGTGTCGACGTGCTGTTGGCGTCGTGGTTGGCGCATCTCGAACAGCATTTCGAAGCCGGTGTAGAACAGGAACAGTCCGCCAGCGATGCGGAAGGCATCAAGGCTAATTCCCAAAATTCCCAATAGATCCTTACCGCCGACAGCGGAAAGCGCGAGCACGCTGAACGCGATCAGGCAGGATATCCATGCCACCTTGCGCCGGTCGGCGGGTGCCATGTCACTGGTCAAGGCGATGAATATGGGCACCAGTCCGATGGGATCGACGGTGACGAACAGAGTGGAAAATGCGGAAACGAAAAAATTTATATCCATGGCGTGACAATGCCATGACGCGCGCTTTTTTCCAATCCGTTGTTGATTGACGATTACCGCGCGTCGCCCTCTTCCAGGGGTCGGCAGTGGGTTTCGCGAATGAACAATGATCCGGCCAGCCCAACGGTGCAGAACGCGACAAACGGGGCGAATGCCAGCATCCAGACGTCCAGTCCGTAGACGCGAACGCCTTCAATCAGGGTTCCGTCCCAATACAAGTCCAAAATCCAACCGGCGACAGGCTGCATGATGGCGCCGCTGGAGATGAGGAACGTGTTGACACACGCGACCGTAACGCCCGACACCGCACTTGGCGCATGTTCCCGCACGGCGGCGAAGCCGACGATGGACGCCGCACTTGTCGCCCCCATGACGAACATGGCGACATTGAGAATGAGAAGGGGCAAGGTTGGCCCGTAAACGACCAGTACGAACAGCCCCATCATGACAATCAGACTGCCGATCATAGGGGGTTTGCGAAGGCGAATGGTATCCGACAGCCATCCCAGAAACACGCCCCCGAACGCCTGACCGACAAATCCCACGGATATGACCGAGGCCGCACTGGGCCGATCGAGGCCGTAGGTTTCGCTCAGAAACGGAACCCCCCACAACGCCATAAACCCGAGGGCGACGACGGTGGTCGACATTCCGAAAAGCGCCACGCACCACGTTTGCCTGCTGGCCAGAACCGGCAGGGCTCCGCGAAGAACGTCGGCCAGGCGGGTTTTGGGTGTCTCGGCGACATCCGTGCGGGCGTCACGCACAACGAACCAGATGGCTGCCGCCAGAATGAAGGCGGCTGTGGATGATGCGGCCAGGCTCGTTCGCCAGCCGTATTCGGCAATCGCCAATGCCAGCGGCGCTTGCGCCAGAATGCCACCCGCCATGCCGACCACCAGGGTCAGGCCCGTCATGGTCGCGAACCTGTGTGGCGCGAACCAGATGCCGATAAGCTTGAGCGAACTGACCCAGGCGAAGGCGACGCCGATGCCGACCAGAAGGCGGCCCGTGTAGGCCATCTCGATGGTCGGCGCGAAGGAGAATATGACGGCCCCGGAACCGCCCAGAAACGCCGCGGCCGTCAGAATTCGGCGCGGACCGAAGCGGTCGTTCAGAACGCCGACCGGGATTTGCAGGCTGGCGTAAGCGTAGTAGTAGATGGCCGACAGGTTGCCGAGAACGGCCGCGCCCACGGCGAAATCGTGCATCAGGTCCTCGACCATGACGCTGGTCGCCACACGCTGGAAATAGCCGTAGCCGTAAAACAGGGCAGCGAGGAACCAAATCAACCACGGCAGGAACCTGATGGGGCGGTTTTCCCCATCGGATTTGGGCGTGTCCATCGTTTTCTTCTTTTTGGCTTTGTCGGTGATCCTTGGTATAGCAGGATCGAACTTGATTGCGGAGATGCTATCGCGATGAAATTGCCAAAATTCGTCACCTTCACGGGAATTGATGATCGCACCGATCTGAGTAGGGCCGACGCGCTGGCGCGGCGCTACCCCATCGAGTGGGGGATGTTGTACGGTCCTGGCGAGGGGGATCCCCTCTCCCGTTACCCATCGATCCCGACCATTGATGCGGTTCTGGAAATATCTGGCGACAAGGCGCTTCACCTTTGCGCCGACACGGCCCGCGAATTCGCCGAAAGCAAAGCCTTGCCCGCAGACCTCGAAGGCTCGGAACGCGTTCAAAAATTCGGCCGTTTTCAGGTTAACAAGGTGCGCACGATTAATTTTTCCAGCTACGGGCCATCCCAGATCATCCTCCAATGCCCCGCGTTTGATGCCAATGCCAATACGGTGCAACTCTTCGACGTGTCGGCGGGCAGGGGGCTTCTTCCCGATCGCGTGCCGCTGCTGCTCCCTGGCCAGTTGGTTGGATACGCGGGCGGCATGGGGCCTGATACGGTGGTTGACTATTTGTCACGAATTGAAGGTGACGGCGAATTCTGGATCGACATGGAAAGCCACGTGCGTACCAACGAGTGGTTTGACCTGGATAAGGTGGAGCAAGTCTGCAAAGCCGTTTTCGGCAATAAAGGAGAGGCCAATGCCTGAACCCATCGCGAGCGAAACCAGTGTAAGCCACCTGTTCAGCCGCGAAGCGCTTTGGCAATCGTGGTTGGATGTGGAAGCGGCGCTCGCACGAATTCAGGCCGATCTGGGTATTATCCCGCCAGAAGCCGCCACCGAAATCGGCAAGAAGGCAAACTTCAAGCACATTGACGCTGACGAACTGGCGCGAGATATCGCGCGCACCAAAGCGCCGGTGTTATCGCTGACCAACATGCTTGCTGCCGCCTGCGATGGCGATCACGGCCACTACGTTCATTGGGGTGCAACCACCCAAAATATTTCGCAGACCGGCCGCGTTTTGCAAATCCGCAAGGCCCACGCGCTGACTCGCCAGAGCATGGCAAACATGATGACCGCCCTGGCCGATCTGGCCGAACGTGGCGCGGATATGCCAATGGCCGGGCGCACCCTGCGCCGCCAGGCCCTGCCCATCACCTTTGGCTTCAAGGTGGCCGGGTGGATCGACGAGATGCTTCGCCACCTGCAACGCATTGATGAAATGAGCCCGCGTTTCTTTAGCCTTCAGTTCGGCGGCGCCATTGGCGCCATGCAGTCGTTCGGCGATCATGGCCCCGAAATCAGCCGCCGCTTAGCCTCGCAACTGGGGCTGAGCGTCATGCGAACGCAATTACGCTCAACAGCCGACCACCTCGCCGAATACGTCACCACAATGGCCTTGTACGCCATGACGTGCGCGAAGATTGCGCAGGAAATCTATACCCTCATGACCGACGAGATCGGCGAAGTGATCGAAGGTCAGGACGCGTCGGTGGTCGGCAGCAGCACCATGCCGCAAAAGGTTAACTCCAAGGCCGCCGTTGCCGTCATCGCGCTGGCCGCGCGTATCAAGGGACAGGTGGGCCTGGTACTGGACGGCATGCAGCATTCTCACGAAGGCGACGCTGCCCCCAGCAGAATGATGGGCGAGGCCATGGAGACGACCTGCGTCGCTACCTATGAGATGACCGCTGAAATGGTTTCCTTGCTGGCCGGGCTGGAATTGAAACCCGACCGAATGATGGAAAATCTGCATCGATCCGGCGGTTTGATCGTCGCCGAACACGTTATGATGACCCTGGCCCCGGTCATTGGGCGGCACAGCGCGCATGATCTGGTTCACGCGGCGGCCGTGCGCGTCCAACAAGGCGAATGCGATCTGTTCGCTGCATTGTGGGCGGACGAAACGGTCCGGGAAAACGTCCCCGAGGCGACGCTTAAATCAGCCTTGGACCCGGCAAACTATCTGGGAGCCAGCATCACGACGGCCAGGGAATGCGCCGCACTGGCGCGCGCCGCGTCAATCCCAACCGGGACGCAAAAACCCTAGCCGAAATTCCGGCGTGTCGTGCCCCAGTAATCATCAGGTTCGATGATGAGATGGCCGAGGCCCGTGCGTTCCAGTGCGGCTTCGGTTTCCCGCTGGGCTTCGTCGAGAATCTCGTCCTCGTCGACGCAAAGAACCTTGCGGCTCTTCATCAAAACGCGCCCTTCGACAATAACCGTATCCACATCTGCGCCGTTGGCGAAATGGGCCAGCCGCGTGACCGGCATGTTTGCCGGATAAAGGTGAGGTTTGCGCATGTCGACCAGCACCACGTCGGCCCGCTTGCCCGTTTCCAATGAACCCAGTTCATCATCCAGGCCGAGGGCCTTGGCCGAATCGATGGTTGCCATTTCCATGACTTTTCCGGGCGGCATGTAGGCGGGATCGCGGAAATGGCGCCGGTGGTAGTGCATGCATTGCGCCATATGCCTGAACATGTCGTATCCGCGATCCGGTGCCGAAGCATCCGAACCAAGAATGACCGTTACGCCCTGATCAATGAGCTCGGGGGCCGGGCAACGCCCTAGGACAGACATGATCGCGCTTGGATTATGGACGATCCGCGTATCGGTTTCCCTGGCTGCCCGCATATCGTCTTCCGTCAGATCGACACTGTGCGAAAGAAACGCGTGCGGCCCCAACAAGCCCAGATCGCGGGCAATTGCGATGGACCCCGAACGGTGGCCGTCCTGGGTGAAAAGGACCCCTTTGCGTTGGCGTAGGTCCGCAATCTCGCGGGCCACGTCCTCGACATCCGACCAGTTGCCCGTTTCGTCCCCGTCGCGGCCGTACACGGGCAATATCAGGCAAATATTGGTTCGCTTGTCGTTCTTGCCGTTCCAGCGGTCGATCAAGGTTTCGCAGGTTTCCATCTGTTGGCCGAAACTGACCTCGGTCTCGCGGGCCTTGCCGCCGTCGTACTGGACGTAGCGCTTGGGGAAGGGAAGGGGATTGGGGCCGACGGCCAGAAAGGTCCTGATGCCCGTTTCTACCGTCGCTTCGCAGTGGGCGTCACCATAAGCGGGATCGTCGGTGCGCATGATGCTGGCACCGCCGCCCAGAAGCATGGCGCCGGTAGTGACACCGCACTTCAGGCGTTCCAGCAGGGTCAGGCGGGCTTCGGCGCGCCAGAACGCCTCGGTTGAACCTGAGGTGTAGATTTGCTCACAGGCGCCGAACCAGGCCTTGGTGTCGCCTGCGCCCATTGATTTGACCAAACCGTGTCCCGCGTGGGCGTGTCCGTCGAACATTCCCGGCATGGCGACCATTCCGCCCGCGTCAATGGTCTCTTTGGCTTCTACCGGCCCGTCGCTTTCTCCGCCGACGCTGGAAATCCGGCCATCCTTTACGCCGATATCGGCATTGGTGAGAACCCGCCGGTCCTTGTCCATGGTGATGATCGTCGCGTTCTTGATAAGAATGTCCAACATGGTCTGGCTGCCTACTCAATCAATAAATGTGAAATCCGAAACGGCGAAATGGCTGGCCGCTCAATATCAAACCGGCTTTTCTCCGAAGATGGCTTTGAGGTCAAACTCGACACCCATGGGGTTGTCCAGATCCAGCTCGGTTTCCAGTTCCAACAGATGATCGTTCAAGACCCGAGTCGCCTCGTCTACGTCTCTCTTTGCGATCAATTCGACGAGAGCCGCATGGTCACTGGCGCCACGCTCGACATGCACCCAGCGTTGGTACATTGCCTTGATAAGCGATGATTGGGCCATCAGTTGGCGAAGAAAGTGCTTCATGACCGGCACATCCGCCAGTTCGGCGATCAATAAATGAAATTCCGCCGAATACCTGACCATATTTTCGTAGTTGCGGTTCTTATGCGCCTTGCGTTCCGCTGCAAGGTGATCGCGCAGCAATTTAATGTCGTTTTTCGTTGCCTGTTCGATAAGCCGCCTTATGAGTTGATCCTCGATCAATCGGCGCGTGGAATATATATCCCGCGCTTCCTTGACGGTCGGCTTGGCAACGTAGCAGCCCCGGTTGTGTTGCAAGGTGACGAGGCTGTCATGGGCGAGGCGACTAAGCGCCTGGCGAACGATAGGCCGGTTGACGCCGAAAATTTCGGCGAGCTCTTCCTCTTTCAGGCGCATTCCCGGGACGAGCGAGCGCGCGGTGATCGCGCTCCATATCCGGCCATAGATATATTCCTCGGGCGAAACTGTCGAATTGTCTTCCTTCGACTTCCGCGGTTTCGGCTCGCCGTGGAAATCCGGCCTAAGGATATGAGCGTCCAAATTTGATTTTCTCGCCACCATTGTCCGCCTGTTTTTTTTTGTAAACAAATCTGATGGAAAATTGAAAACACAAATGAAAATGTTCGTCAAATAATTTGTTGACAAAAATACCGAAAATCAAGGAAGGTTTATTTGTTCGCACGCAGTTTGACGCACGATCTGAAAAAGCGGAGAGCAAGCGTTGCCGCGCGCGGTCCAGGGTTAAAATGGGAATATTGGCGAGACCTTCAGGGAGAGGACTATGAAATCCAAGCTATTCGCAGCCGCTTCGGCTGTCGCAATCGCAATGGCTGTCATGCAGCCGGTGCAAGCGAAAACGCTTCGTTTCGCGTATGCGGGCGATGTTTTGGCGATGGATCCGCATTCGCTTACGGAAAGCTTTTCCATTGCGTTCACTCACCACATTTATGAACCGCTGGTTCGCTACAGTGAAGAATTGAAGATTGAACCCGCGCTGGCCACCTCATGGGAAACCGTTTCCCCGACGGTGATTCGTTTCCACCTTCGCAAGGGTGTGAAATTCCACGACGGCGCCGATTTCACGGCTGACGATGCGGTTATGTCCCTTAACCGCGTAACCAACGAAAAATCGCCGATCCGTGGAAATCTGCCGACTGTCGTTAAGGCGACCAAGGTCGACGACTTCACCATGGATCTTACGCTGACGGGGCCGACCCCGCTGTTGTTCAACTTCCTCAGCAATTCCTTCATTCTCGATTCCGGGTGGCTGGAAAAGAACAATTGCGTTGAACCCATCGACACCAACGCGGGTCAGGAAAACTACGCGTCGACCCATTCTAACGGGACCGGCCCGTTCATGCTGGATAGTCGCCAGCCTGATGCCAAGACCGTTCTCGTGGTCAACAAGAACTGGTGGGACAAGCCAAAGCATAACCTGACGAAGATCGTCTTCACGCCCATCCAGTCCGACGCCACGCGCGTCGCCGCCCTGCTTTCGGGCGAGTTGGACATGATGTTCCCGTCGCCACTGCAAGATGCCAAACGCATCAATGCGGCCGCCGGCGCCAAGGCTTTGGAAGCGCCGAGCCTGCGGACCATCTACCTTGGCTTCAACCTCAAGGGTGATCTCAACGATTCCGACGTTAAAGGCAAGAACCCGTTCCAGGACGTGCGCGTTCGCAAGGCGTTTTATCAGTCCGTCAACATGGATCTGATTCAGAAAAAAATCATGCGCGGCAAATCTCGCAACGCGGCCCTGATGGTGGCTCCGGAAATTCCGGGTTTCGTCGAGGCTGACAACAAGCGCTTCGCCTATGATCCGGCGGCGTCGAAAAAGCTTCTTGCCGAAGCCGGTTATCCCGATGGCTTCCGTTTTGCCATGAATTGCCCGAATGATCGCTACGTCAACGATGAAGAAATCTGTCAGGCGGTTGCGGCGATGGCTTCCAAGGTTGGGTTCAAGCCGAAACTGACCACCGAAAGCAAGTCCATTCACTTCAAGAAGGCCCGCGAAGGCAAGACCGATATGTTCATGCTCGGTTGGGCAACCTTGCCGATGATGGATGCTTTCAGCCCGATTTCTGCCCTGCTTCATACGCCGGGTGGAAAATACGGCACCTGGAACCCCGGCGGCTATTCCAACGCGCGTGTTGACGCATTGACGGCCTCTTCGGTTTCCGAACTGGACGAAACCAAGCGTCGGGCGCAGATGGCCGAGGCGCTGAAAATCGCCAAGGACGAAATCGCGTGGTTCCCGCTGCACCAGCAGCCTTTGTCATGGGCCGTTCGCGACGGCATCAACATTCTGCAGTCGCCGGACAACAAGATCCGTCTGTGGTACACGAACATCGACTGATCGTGATTGGGTAAATCCTTCGGGGCGGCTACAATAGGGCCGCCCCGGGGGTCCTTTTCTTCGCGCATTCGCGAATACCGAAACCCGGCAAAATCAAACGAGGAATTTTTCATGCTGGCGTTTATCGTGCGGCGTATCTTTCAGGCGTTTGCTGTCATGTTGGCGGTGGCGCTAATCGCTTTTGTGATGTTTCGGTATCTTGGCGACCCGGTTGACAGCCTTTCATTGGAAGACGCAACCGCCCAGGACCGCATTGAATTGCGCCAGCGGCTGGGTTTGGACGATCCGTTTGTCGTGCAGTTCGGACGGTTCGTCTATAACGCCACACAGGGCGATTTCGGGACCTCGTACCGTAATCGGCGACCAGTTAAGGCCTTGCTCGCCGAACGTCTTCCGGCGACGCTGGAACTGGTTCTGGTGGCGGCCACACTGGCCCTTGTCGTCGGCGTGCCACTAGGCGTCTATACGGCGCTAAATCCTCGCGGGGCATTTAGTCAGTTTTTGCAGATGGCGTCATTGATCGGCATATCCCTGCCAACCTTCGTCACCGGCATTCTTTTGATTCTCGTTTTTTCCGTTTACCTTAATTGGTTGCCGTCCTTCGGACGAGGCGACACCGTTGATCTCGGATGGTGGACGACCGGATTCTTGACGATCAGCGGTATCAAGGCCCTGATTTTGCCTTCCATCATGCTGGGTTTGTTCCAGATGACGCTGCTCATGCGGCTGGTGCGCTCGGAAATGATGGAAGTGCTGCGAACCGATTACATCAAGTTTGCCCGCGCCCGCGGTCTGACCGACCGGGCCGTGCATTTCGGTCATGCGCTGAAAAACACGATGATCCCGGTTATCACCATCTTCGGTCTTCAGCTTGGCGGCCTGATCGCCTTCGCCATCATCACCGAAACGGTCTTCCAATGGCCGGGCATGGGTTTTCTGTTCATTCAGGCGGTCAATTTCATCGACGTTCCGGTGATGGCAGCCTATCTGGTGCTGGTGTCGTTGATTTTCGTCGTCATCAACACGTCGGTGGACCTTTTGTACGCCTTTATCGATCCGCGCTTGCGGGTGGATCGCGGG
>Ga0233430_1004242_pt1 | contig 13474 bp, 5 predicted proteins | sample SI_118_April2016_2_FD_179883 | JGI IMG/M metagenome (GOLD analysis project Ga0233430, IMG submission 179883) | Seawater microbial communities from Saanich Inlet, British Columbia, Canada - SI_118_April2016_150_MG | ecosystem: Environmental > Aquatic > Marine > Inlet | place: Canada: British... | reverse complement strand
TTATTTCCGAAACTCATTTCAGATGGACGGCATCGTCACATTCTGATTGGGCAGCCAAATTTATTCGGCGCAACTCCCCCCATTGGTATTGCCTGTGGGGCGAGGCAATGAGACGGACCGGGGAATGGGAACACCCTACATGTTGTGGGTGAGTGTGTTAACCGGATAGGCAAGGTCAGAAGGAGCAGAGAGATGACGGACAACCGTGGAAAATCATGTCAATCGGACTGCGAGACTGGGCGCATCAATGAATCTTTTTCAGGTTGGTATAACATCAACAAAGGATGAGCCAGAGCCTCCGTTAATCCAGATACTCAAAAGGCCCAAATCATTCGACGACGGACACTTCAAAATGGCCTGGAAGGCGCGTGGATTATGCGCCGGTGGGGTTTTTCACGGACGACTATTTAAACGGTCACTTGATTGTCATCATCTTCATCAAGAGCATCCACATCAGCACTCAAAATACTCGGTGATAAAATAACGTTTTTTCTAAGTCGCCGAAGAAGCACTTTCTGACGTGTCTTACAGAATTCTTCAAAATCTTCAAATCCAAGATTACTATCCATCTCTAACAGTAAATCCGTATTTCTCAAACAAACATCGCTTAGGCTCAACCACTCTTTCAAAGATTTATTCCCTTTTTGCCGATTTTGTGAGAAATTCAGGAGATGTAAATTTAATATCGAATTCCAATTTTTCTTATTGCTATAGAAATCCACCTTGTCAGGATTAGCTTTTAAAAAACTATTCTCTTTAAGGTTCCCTTTTTTAAAAGAGTCTCTCGGATGAAGGTGGTCTATATCGAATAATTGATTATCGTTCATTTCAGGGAAAATTAATGATAAAACGGAACGGCATCGGCTGTCCCCATGCTCTATTTCAATCAGCGTCTCGAGATAATCTTTGTCAAATCGCAAGTCCTTATTCGAATTTTCAAACGAGCTAATTATCTCCTGAAGCGGAAATCTTCCCAGGTGCAAATGGTTTTTTATAGTGCTTTGCATCTTTGCCAGGATCGCATCCGACTGACCGCCAAATACACCTTTCAGAAGCGCCATATTTAACCATTTTGAAATAGCAAGACGCTCCTCACGATGATAAGCGAGATTGTTTATCCGAGTGTAAAGTGGGTCGTTTTTAGCTGTTTGCCGGAATAAGTAATACGCTATCGGTATAATAGCATTTTTTGCACGTATCGAATGATCGTCCATTCCCAACAATCTGAGCAATTTGAATGTCTCTATCAAGCAAGCTCGAATTTTAGGCCAGAATTTTTGAATGGTCTCCACACGACTTTGCCCAAAATTCTGCACTCGGAATTTAATGTCAGCATCGGTCAGCATCAGACAAGTTTTAAGGACCCAATCACGTCCAATTGAAAAACTCATTTTTACATCTTGGCGAACTTCCTTTACCAAACCGTCAATATCGTTACGAGCATCTCCATCCCAACTCGCGACAGCAATGGACATAAGAAGATCTGCAAATTCAAGTTGAGAACCACCTGAATTTGTTCGGATAAATATATCCAGAACGTGATTGAGGTTTTGATTTTCTACCTGATAATATCGAATAACCTTTTCGCGCTGGACCAGAAAATAAAGACGGTTCAGGGCTTGAACAGCGAACTTATTTTTTGAAAGATTCCGTTTCTGTAAATAGGGCAAGATCACATCAAGCAAAACTGTATCTTCTGTATCAACTGATTTTAAATTGAGAATTTCTCCTACCCGAAACCAGTCTTGATCAGGGTCCGTCTGGTAGGCCTTAGCTTGATCCTTTGTCAAAAAACGAAAATGAAATTTAAGTTTCCCCTCATTATCTTCAGGGATGAGCTCATTGGATAGATCCAAGTAAAGTTGTCGAGGCGGCAGAACATCATCATTCGGCGCCGCTGGCCAATGTATGCGAGGTTGTTTATAAGCGTAGCTGCCTTTAAGCCCAATATAGATTGAAGTTAAGCGTTGCTGACCATCAACTATTGCCAAAAAATCTTTAAACCGACCTTGCGTTCTAACTTCATCATTAGACTCTCTAAATCGTTCGCAATAGTCAGATAAAAAACTGTAAAATTTATGATCATTTTTAATTTTCTTAGTAGCTACATTCCAAGCCATAAATGTATTAATTGGATATCCCCGCATCATGGAGTCAAACAACCCGCAAATTTGTTGCGTGCTCCAAACAAAATTACGTTGAATAGCCGGCAATAAAAATGTCCGGTTGTCTATATTGTCGATAGCTTTCTGTATCGTGATTGGGTCTTTATACTCGCTTGGCTGCAGCAAATTATTTTCTCCTGCTAAATCAAACCGACATTTCCCAGATAACCACCAGTTTCGTGGAGATAGTACCATCGGACCATCTTCGAGGGAACAATTTTCACTCTGCAACTACTTGATGACCGGATTTTTCGGTTCCTTCGGCTTCCGGAAGGCCATTTTCCCATATTTTCCGCCATCCAGACGCACCTCCCTTGTGACTTTCTCCTCACCGTCTATTTCCTCGGCCTACGCCGGAACGGGTATTCACCGTAGATCATCAATCAAGGCCCAAGATTTTCTGGAACAAGCGTCTCGACACGGCAACCTCAGCCAAGGCTTATCCCGTTGTCCCAGGTTTCGCTGGCTTACCGACAATCTCTTACGGCATAATCCGGCATGGCCCGGAAATACGCCTCTCTTCTTGAATTCCAACGCCGGTTCCCGGACGAAGCGAGTTGCGCTCTCTTCCTGTTTGAACGACGTTGGCCGGATGGATTTATTTGTCCAGAATGCGGCGGGACAAGGTCCTATCTGCTGAAGAGCCGAGCCTATACCCATGAGTGTATCTCTTGCGGACGGCAGACATCGGTGACGGCGGGAGCAAACCGGCGTCAGAAGTGATCTTGGAACCGTGAAACTCCAGCTTCAAACGGCGGTCGAAATCAACCCGCAAAGGGGACTTTCTACCTTCACCCGCCGGGTGACGTCGGGCGCGTCTTTTATGATGTGTGTACTGCATTGATTCTTATAGCAGAATCATGTTCTCGCCGCATGGAATATCGGGTTCATCTGGGAAATGGGGGTCTATGGTTTGGCAGCGATGGCGAGCAACATCCGCAAAGGGGCCAAATTCCTCACGCTATATGGCATTCGAGAACCGGTCCCCATAGGATAAGTGCGCCAAAATTCCAGAAAACCTCCAAAATACCGGTTAAAATCACCGAATAACCACTGAGGCAGGGCCAAATATCGTGCTAATTCGTAGGTTCGGTTGAAATCCCGCACCATATTGGGTCTTATGCAGAGGTCTCAAGAAATATGTAGCCACTGACCGTGTGACCAATATGGTCACACAACTAGCCTAATATGTTTTTTCACAAGCACTAATCGACAAAGGATCTGAATGACACCAACCGCCAGCCGTATAAACCGTCTAGTTACCCCAGATGCGTCAGCCGCCCGAAAGGTCCGGCAGATTGTTGCTGACCAGAAACTCGGTCTAGGCGTGAAGGTTGTCACGTGGTTTGAGCTAGTCGAGGACGTTCGTCTCGCTTACCTCTACTCACCGATTGCCGATAATTGGACAGAAACTGTCAGGAATGCCATCGCAGACAAGAGTGACGGGTTCTGGCGCAAGAGCTTTGAAATCGACCCAAGCGGCACGACCACGGTAATCGCTACCGCTTTGGACGAAGCAATTCGCGGCGGTGGAAAAACAGGCGGCTGGTCTAGTCCCTCCCTATCAAAACGAACCAACACAACGCTTTCCGATCTCCGGCGTCTATGGGAGCAAACTGAAAATGCTCTCCCACCTGAGCTCGATCTGATTGAATCGGTTCGCGACAATCCAGATCGAGCAATGATTCGCTTTTCCGTTCATTGGATTGAGGGCTGGCCTCACCTGGATCATCACCAAATTGAGCTTCTGAACCTGCTGAACGATCAGGGAGGAAAAACAGACGAAACCCTCATGAGCATCCTTAGAGTTGCCTCATCCCTTCCCAAGTTATCGGGAACTACCCGCGATCCTCAAAAGCTTGCTCATCTTTGCTTCACCGGCAGCAAGAGTGAACTTCAGCCCAGTGACGATATCGGGTTCCTGCTCGCTCGTGATCCGCTCGAAGAGGTAGAATGTACGGCAGGCATCATCCAGTCGATGACTAAACAGGGTGTCGCGGTACGGGATATCGGCGTCCTTCTTCCCAATGATCCCTATTACGGTCAGAGTTTAGGTGACGCCCTGTCTGTCATTGGCGTGCCTGCGGCCGGATTGGCCGACCAAATTCCGCTGAGGGACCTGGGTGGAGAGATTGTCAGATCTCTAATCTTGTTGGCTCGTGGCCCAGTGCCGAAAATGGCTTTGGCGTCCCTTGTGGCTTCTCCGGCCGCACCCTGGGGAAAGACACTCGGCGTTCAGATGGCATCCAGCGTTATGGCAGGACGGTTTGACCTAAAATCCCCCTACGGGATGTCTGAAGATTGTCAGAAGCACCTCGCAGTAATCCGTCGTCTCCGAGACGGCAAGACTTCCATCGTCGACGCAATCGAAGTGTTTGTCCAGAATACGGATGATCCCGTTCATGTGTCTCGTCTGCGGTCTCTCGCGAAGCTTATCGTGGAGCAAAGCCCCGAGGGCGGAGAGCCCGATTTTGATAGCCTTCTCGAACTGGTCGGACATGTCACGGCAACCGCGGATCAACCGACCCGGTTCCCGCAGAGCGGTATTCGCGTCTTCCACGAGACCCAAGAACCATGGACGAAGGTGAAGCACCTCATCGTTTTGGGCTTCAACGGTGGGCGATACCCATCCTTGCCCGGCACCTCGCCAGTTTTCCACGACTTGGAGAAACAGGCGATCACCGAACATCTAGGGTGGGACCTTCCAACCGCAGAAACGGTCCAGTCGATCCGGCGATCAAGATTTCAACGACAGATCGCCTCGGCCACCTTAACCATCAAATTCATGGCCTCCGCCAGGACCATTGAGGGCTCGCCAAAACAGCCTGCCGAAACAGCAACCTTCATGGCGGGGTTGCTTGGGCAGGAGCCAGAGGAACTTTTTGTGCCTGTCCATCAGGATGAAAAGTGGCTCCCTCGAGCTGACGAGGCAATCCCGGCCCCACCAAGACAACCCACGCCATCTGATTTAAATCTGGACCGAGACCTCCTCGTTCTCCGAACCAATGAAAATGGTGATCCCCTTCCGGAGTCACCGTCTTCGCTTGAAACCGTCCTAGTATCCCCGTTGGCATGGCTACTCGGAAGAATAGGAGCCCAGCCTGATCTATGGTCCGCCGATACCATGGATGCACTGTTGCAAGGGAACATCGCCCACGGCGTTTTCGAACACCTCTTCACAGTCAATGGTGATCTCATAGAAAAAGACGCCGTCGAAGATGCCGTTGATAAAGCTCTCACGGCGGTCATTCGCCAACAGGCGCCGCTACTCTCGATGGCTCAATGGAAGGTCGAGCGCAACTCACTTCGATCAACCCTTGTCCAGGCCGTAGCGAATTGGCGTGATGTTCTCGAAGCCCTGGACGCCAAGGTCGTTGGTGTTGAGGCCCGACTTAAAGGAGAATTCAGCGGCGTTCCCATAAAAGGGTTCTCCGATGAGATCGTCCAACTTCCAGGCGGCAAGCTGGTCGTCGTGGATTTCAAGAAATCCTCCAGCGGCAAACGCCGGGATCGAATGGAACTCGGGTATGACTGCCAGGTTAGCCTTTACGAGAAGATGATTGCCGATAACCCATCCGATCTCGGGCTCGAAGGCTCCTCGGAACAACCCGGCATCGTCTACTACACCCTGAACGACCAAAGGGTACTCGCGGATGATCGCACCGGCCTAACCTCGAAGGTGCCGGGATTGGTCGTAATTTCTAATGACGTATCCTCAAATGCCCTAACTGAAATCAAGCATCAATTGGCCAAACTTCACCGGGGTGTCGTGGAGATGAACCGGATTGGTGATGCCAAACGTCTGGAAAAGGAAAAAGCTCTCCCCAATTACGCTCTGGTGTCCAGTCCGCTCGTAATGATGTTCGCCCATCCCGAGCCCGCGGAGGATGCCCAATGACCTCGCTTCCAAAGTTGGATGTGGTCTCGGCGGGTGCCGGATCAGGTAAAACCTATCGGATTAAGGAAACCGTTGGTCGCTGGGTAAAGGAAGGGCTGGTCGCTCCTGATCGTATCGTTGCGGTGACCTTCACGGAGGCGGCAGCGGCTGAACTCAAGGAACGTTTGAGGAAAGAGCTGATAGATCTCGGCCGCACCGAGGATGCCCTAAAGCTGGATCAGGCGTACATCTCGACCATTCACTCGTTTGGGCTTCGCGTGTTGACGGAATTCGCCTTCGACGGCGGCTTGCCTCCACGATCCCGCCTGCTTGACAAAAATGAAGAAACAGCATTGCTCAGGCAGGCTATCGCCAGAGCCGGCAGTATTGATGCCCTGACGCGGGAGCTGCGCCGCTACGGCTACAAGTACGATGGCGGAACTCAGACCTCGGGAGAGGACCAGTTCCGCCACATGGTTCAGAAGGTTATTGGCCGCCTGAGAACGGTCAACCAGAGCACCGACGACAATACCCTCAGTGGATTTAGTGAACGATCTTTGAAGGCCACCTATGGCCCAACCGGAGACGGGCTCGTCGCCCTTGACGCCCTCCATCGGGCTGCCGATGCACTGCTGGAACAGTTTCCATCAGATATCTCAAGTGATTTCACAGGCAACGCGTCTGCGGTGAAGGAATTCCGCAGGAACCATTCCGACCTAACGATGGCTCGAAACAAAGATCGTCTCGCGGCGGATTGGCATTTGTGGGGATCGCTCAGAAAACTCCGAAAGAGTAAACGCGGCGCAGCCACTCCCGAAGGTTATGACGGACTCGCCGATGCCGTTATTGAGGCCGCCGAAGAACTTCCCCATCACCCTGGTCCCCTTGAAGACGCAATCAGCCACGCCAGAATCTTGATCGGCTCCGCTGTAGAGGCCGTCGAGGGTTATTCGACCGACAAACGCAAAGCCGCCCTTGTGGATTACACCGATATGGTGGCAGCGGCCCAGATGATCCTGGCATCCGAGGCGGGCGCCCTAAAAGCTCTCGCTGAACGGATCGATTGCCTGGTTATCGACGAATTCCAGGACACAAACCCACTCCAGTTCAGCCTTCTATGGCTCCTTCAAAAGGCCGGTATTCCGACCCTGATCGTAGGTGATCTTAAGCAGGCTATCATGGGGTTCCAAGGTGCTGATCCTCGATTGATGGAACGGCTTCTCGACCACGATAAAGCCAACACGGACACACTCGATAAGAATTGGCGAACACAACCCCCGTTGATGCCGTTCATAAACGCCATGGGCGGTGCATTGTTTGGCGATAGTTATACTGAACTAGCCGCCCAGAGCGAGGACGGGTTCCAGGCCCCGTTGGAAGTGCTGGAGCACCCCAAGCCACCTCGCGGCGGCTCTAAAAAACCAACCAGGACGCTAAGGGTCGCCGAACGGATCAAATCCCTCCTCGTTGATCCGGACCAAATGGTTCGGGATCGAAACACACAGCGGCAGAGGCGTCTCGTCGCCGGTGATATTGCTATTTTGTGCCCGACGAACGGACATCTCCAGGATTACGCGGACTCCCTGAGAGCGTTCGGGGTAAAGGCAAAGGTCTCCGAAGAGGGGTGGTTGTCGTCGAGGATCGTCCAACTCGCTTGGTACGCGCTGGAGTTTGCCGAGAACCCCAACGACCGACATGCAGCCCTCTATCTGGCATCCACCGAACTTGGGCAGCATGGCCTTCAGTCCGCCATCTCGGAACTCGTCAACGCCGATCAAGTTAATGATCCGGTCTTAGAGAATTTGTGTGTGATCCATGACGGGGACCAGCACGCCACCGTTGATGTTGTTCTCTCGAATGTCATTCGAGCCCTAGATCTCTATGGCCGGGTAACATGCTGGCCAGAACCCCACAAACATCGTGCTGACCTTCTGAGACTAGAAGCCGAGGCAAGGGCATTCATTGATGCCAAACCAGAAACCCTAGCGAGTGGGGGTTTCTTCGGTTCAGGCGTAAAGACGTTCCTGGCGTGGCTCACCGATAAGGTCGAGCAGGACAAGGAAGGAAACCAGCGTCCTGATCCCGATGCTTCTGACACCGGTTCTGTCGAGATGGTCACATGGCATCGATCAAAAGGACGAGAGTGGCCAGTCGTGTTTGTTTGCGGTTGGGACTCCGACGTTGAGCCCCGTTTGCCCAACGTGAGCGTCGAGTACGAGAAGTTCGATGACCTTGATGGGATCCTTGAAGACGCACGAATTTCCTTCATTCCTGAATTTGCTGCCAAGGAAGCCAACGACCGTTTCCTGAACCCGATGCTGGAAGGCACAGTTCTTTCAGCAAAGCGGTTGATCTATGTCGCGCTAACCAGAGCGAGGGAGAGGTTGGTCCTTGAATGGCACAGCCACCTAGCGGGCAGCAAGCGAACGACCTTCCATTCGATTCTGGCTGATGAGATCGGTATTAGCGTTGGCGAAACGGGCATTGACGTTGGTGGAGATGAGCATCCGTGTCTTGTATCGGGCAACGATGGTACGCCACCGGAAATCCCCGAAACCATCCTATCTGCCGAATCTCTTCCGACAATTGGCAGAAGGGCTTTAGTGGCGACGGCGCCGTTGGGGCCGGGGACTGAACTATTCACCACGCCATCTTCGCTGTCTCTGGAGACGGATGACGCAGAAGTTCAAACCGAGCAAGTCGATTACGGTCAGTCGCTTGTCCTGGATACGGAAGTCTCGGGTGCCGAGTTCGGCACGATGATCCACCGGTGTTTCGAGGTTCTCACGGCATCAGCGGAATCAAAAACATTGCTCGCTGATGCAACCGGTCGTGCAATCACTGACGGACAAGCGGCCGCCATTGCGGCCTCCCACGAAGCGATGACAGGTTGGCTTCGTGATAACGTTGCAGCCACCAAGGTCACGCCTGAGGTGCCGTTCTCAGTAATGACCAAGGGTGGCAGCGTTTGCACAGGATTAATTGATCTGCTCGTCGAGACCCCAGACGGATATTGGGTGATTGACCATAAGACCGACCGGGCGACTGGTGAGGATGTTATTTTTAGTCACTATTGGCCGCAGCTTCAGGCGTACCGTGATGCCCTCCAGGATCTCGGACATACCGTGGCCGGCGTCGCGCTAAACCTGGTGAACGAGGGAAAAATGCTTTTGGCGAGGACGACGGATGGATCATGAAAAAATCGCCCGCATGCTGGATGAAACAGGAGAGTACTGAGTTCTCCGATGCCCAAGACCTCGTCCGCATAATAATCCTCATGATGGCACGGGTACAAAACTTGCGATCATGCTCGATTTGAAAACCACCGGATTGGATCCTGATCACCATGAGACTGTCGAACTCAATGGGGCCGTTTCGATTTTCAAGTGATGGCCGCATCTTTGAAATTTTTGATAGCCCGTCCGAAAAGTTTATTCGTTTAAACAAAGCTTTCTCATCATCAGACGAATTGACGCCAAGATGAGGAAAGCGCGGGCAGTTCGTGTGCGGTGTTCAGAATCCTTGGCGAGACGACGGCATCTTCCGAGCCAAGCAAACGTTCTTTCCACGACCCATCGTCTTGGAATGACTTCGAAGCCCATCGCCACGTCGGATCGTTTGACGATTTCAATTTCCAAGTGGGGCAATATCTTCTTCCGTGCGTGGCCAAAAATAGATCCCTGGTATCCACCGTCAGCAAAGAGTTTTTTCAGGAACCCTCCCCCTGTTTTATGAAGGTGACGGATTCAGAGTTGTCCACGCATCCTGGCACCAGCCGACCATAGACAAAATCAGGCCACAGCTAAATCCCGATAACAGTATGCCCAGCTCATTCCTCAAAGCCTCATTCAGGAAAGGGACTGACGAATTCAATGCAATCGAATTGCTCCTGAAGGGACCAGAATGGGATGTTCCCGAAGGAATTGCTTTCAATGATAAAGACGGAAACCCTCGCACTGCCGCCCGCATTGCCTGGTGGAAGGATCCTTCATCCGCAACATTCCCCGATAGCGTTATTGGCGTGCAGGCCACCCAGACACTCCCTGACAAGAAGATCCCCAAGGAGGTTTTTGCTGGATTTGACGCTGTTCATTCTGGGCCTGTTACCTTCTGTGGACACTACTGGCTGACTGGCACACCGACCCTGCGAACCCCTAAGGTCGGGTGCGTTGATTACAGCATCACTCATAAGGGTGGTGCCTTGTGCTGCTACCAGTGGGATGGCGAAAAAACTCTGACCGAGGACAAACTTTGTGTGGTTTACCGGTCTGACACCCTGTTCGAGTTTCCTAAATTGCACCGTTGGCCGTTTGAAGCCATGCCCACACTATGGTGAAGGCGCCTATCACCACGCTACACGACAGGATTGCTAAGAGGGTGAAAATCTTGTGGGTTTGACGATTCTATTTTTGCGCTCGATTATCGGAAATCGCTAATCTTCTGGTTGGCGATCCCGATGTTCTTGAAGGGAGGTTCAGGCTGAAAGTCAACGCCAAGTTTTTTTACTCGGCTCTGATCGGAATTCTATTTTGGCAATAGGTCCGGGGAAGGTTGTCTGCTCCCCAGTGGAAACAGAAATAGACCCTGATGAATGCCCCGGTAAATTATTTTAACAAGCCGAATCCCTCGATACGGACCTCCGCACGAGGCTCCTAAAAAACATACTCTTCAATTGCCGAAAAAATAGCATCCACCGGCAGATCGGCTTAAAAACAACACGCTCTAGTTGGGCTTTTTTCATCAAAAAACCATACCCTGCTGTTTCCAAGGGAGGCCTTCTTCAACAGCGAACCGGACGGCGTTTATGTAATCCCTATCTTCCTCACTACTAAGGACTGCCCAACAGGTTTATCCTTTCGATATTCAAATGACAATCAAGAATTGCATTGAATGAATCCATGGAGATACAATATTCATAAAGCAAAACCCTAATGCGCCCAAAATTGACGTGTTCATCCGCTATGGTTATTTCTATCAATTGATGGAGAGGGCAATGGAAGGGAGATACCATAAGCGGATGATTTCGGAGTATCTGGAAAACCTGATCGGATCCATTGGGTCGTCGTCCCCGGCGGCGGATGCAGTGGCCGAATGGGTTGCGCAATATGGTGGGGTGATTGGCATTGACCTAAATGATGACGACTTTGTCGGCAGCGAAAATCGACGACGGCGAGTTAGGCAGCGGCACTCGAAGGTGTCGAGAGAGACATGGAACCAACTGGTTTCCGCAGTATCGGCGGCGCGAAAGCAATTTTCCGCGGCCCGTCCTTCGGTGTTTGATCGCAATCTTAACAGCCTTGGAATGTATTTTAGTCTCGACGCGACGGAAACGCGGATTTTGGATATCGTTTGCCGGTACAGAAGCCGAAACTCGTTTACACACCTTTGCGAAAAGTTCCTTGAAACGGAATCTCATGACACGACTGGCCTGATTGCGCTTCTTCTGCACACTGCCCGCGACAAGGTAAGCCGGAGGATTAAGCTTGATCGTCCGCTCTTCAAGTACGGGTTACTCGTGCGCGAACGAAATTTGAGTCAGGACGAGATGTTCCTTAATGTTCCCGATCGCCTTTTAGAATCCCTGAACCCGCCGAACCGAAACTTCGACGACATTTGCCGGACCCTAATCGGCAAACCGGCGGAGACTGAACTCGCATGGGAAGACTTCGATCATGTGGCCGAAGAAAGAAATTTTGTCGCCGATATACTGAACGGTGCACTGCGCGAAGACGCCACGGGAATGAACTTCTTGCTTTACGGTCCCCCGGGAACCGGAAAAACCGAATTTTGCAAGATGATAGCTGCCCGCCTCGGGGTGACCCTCTATTGTATTGGTGATCAAGACGACGAGGGCAATGAACCCAGCCGTTTCGAACGTTTGACGCAGGTGAAACTGAGCCAGCAACTTCTCGCTGCACGCAAGAATACATTTATCTTATTTGATGAGATGGAAGACTTGCTCGGCGGTGGTGGCAATACGTTCAAATTCATCTTCGGCAAGTTGTCACGTGGGGCACCCGGCTCGAAAGCCTTTGTCAATCGCCTCCTCGAAGAGAATACCGTTCCCACGTTCTGGACATGCAACGATATAGAAGGATTCGACCCCGCAACTCTTCGAAGGATGACCGCCGCCATCGAACTCAAGACCCCGTCGGCCCCCATACGCGAGCGGGTCTGGCATCGTATACTGCAGAGTGAGGGTGTTAAATTACCGCAAGAAGAGATAACGCGGCTGGCCAGGGAGTTCGAGGAGGCACCGGCCTTGGCGGCAAACGCCGTTAAGGCGGCAAAACTCGCCGGAGGCGGGATTGAGCGCATCCGACTTGCTGTGCGAAGTGTCGGAAAAGCCGTTCGCGGGGGGCGAGAGCTTGCGCCGAAGGAATTGACCACAGCGCCCTATTTGGAAGAACTGATCAATGCCGATACAGATCTGCAACGGCTTACAGCGCGGCTGGCTGAAACAGGCGCGCCACGCAACTTCTCTCTCTGCCTCTACGGTCCACCGGGAACGGGAAAGAGCGCTTTCGTCAGATTCATGGCTGAGCAATTAGGACTCGAAGTTTTGATAAAGCGGGGCTCGGATCTGTTGTCGTGTTGGGTGGGTGAAACCGAAAAGCTGATCGCGCAAGCCTTTTCAGAGGCGCGCACATCAAAATCTTTCCTGATCATCGACGAAGCCGATTCTTTGCTTCAAGATCGTTCCGGTGCGCATCAATCCTGGGAGATCACCCAAACCAACGAAATGCTGACTTGGATGGAAGTGCATGATCAGCCGTTCGCCTGCACCACTAACTTGATGGAACGGTTGGATCGCGCGTCACTTCGGCGGTTCACCTTCAAGTGCAAATTCGATTACCTTTCAAGCAGCCAAAACGCCGCCGCGTTCGAGCACTTTTTCGGGCACCCGGCACCGACCGAGCTTCGAGAACTTATCGCCCTGACACCTGGCGACTTTGCCGTTGTCGCAAAAAAAGCGCATATTCTATCACCCGGCCCCGAGGAACTTGTTGTGATGCTTCGCCAGGAGTTTGAGGTCAAGCCGAATGTACCAAGGCCAATCGGTTTTGCCATGCACGGAACCGGCTGATACCAAGAGATCAGGCCCGAGGGGGGAACCCTTAATGCGATACGAGAAACCCGAATCCATCTTTCGGCTCGCCCTAATGATGCAGGGATCTGCAGATGGTGTTTCCCTGCAAGAAATATCGGTCGAGTTCAATGTCAGCCGCCGCACGGCTGAGCGCATGCGTGATTCCGTAACCCGGTTGTTCCCGCAAGCCGTTGAGGTGCCTACAGGGGAGCGGATGAAGCGTTGGCGTATTCCCTCCGGCACGTTAAACGGCCTGACATCGTTTTCAACCGAAGAACTGACGGAGCTTCATAACGCCATTTCAATCATGCAACGCGACAACCTTAGCCCCAATTCAGACAT
>Ga0233430_1004238_pt1 | contig 13477 bp, 13 predicted proteins | sample SI_118_April2016_2_FD_179883 | JGI IMG/M metagenome (GOLD analysis project Ga0233430, IMG submission 179883) | Seawater microbial communities from Saanich Inlet, British Columbia, Canada - SI_118_April2016_150_MG | ecosystem: Environmental > Aquatic > Marine > Inlet | place: Canada: British... | reverse complement strand
GCACGAGCTTGCGGCTGGCTGCCGAATAAAGCATCGGCGCGCGCGCCCGGCCAAATGGCGGGCGATATTTGGCGCACGCGCCGCAAACCGCGCCGTGTCCGACTTCGTATTCGAAGGGTAGGCCGCAGGCGTCACAACACGGCGGCCCGATCAGTTCAATCCCCTCCCAACAGGTTGGACAAAGGACGCCGGCGGCATCGACAAGCGTGCCGCAGGCAAGGCATGAATGGGGAAGCAGGGTATCGAGCACCGGCGTTACCAGTCGGTGCAGGGCTTGGATCGCCCGTCCCGTTTCTTGCGGCATTTATTTTTTTCCAAAAGCCAATGCTGCGAAGTTGGTATTGATACCATATGATCTTGTGAAATGGATAAACCCGCGCGGATTAAATGAACAATCCCACCCAAATATTCGACCGTCGCATCGTGCGCCTTCACCGTGACCGCGCGGCGGCGCATCTGGACGCCAACGATTTTCTGCGCCGCGAGGTGGCCGAGCGTCTGTTGGATCGGCTGGGTGATATCAAGCGCAGCTTCCCCACAGCCCTTGATCTGGGCTGTGCGACGGGAACGCTGGGGCGAATGCTGAGCGGCGAGGGCGGCATCGAGACGCTGGTCCAATGCGATCTATCGCCGCGCATGGTTGAGCGGGCTGGCGGACTTCGCGCCGTCGCCGATGAAGAGGCCTTGCCCTTCGCCAACGCGCGCTTTGATCTGGTGCTGAGTTGCCTGAACCTTCACTGGGTCAACGACCTGCCCGGCACGCTGGTGCAAATCCGCCGTGCGCTAAAACCAGATGGGCTTTTTCTGGCCGCCGTGTTCGCGGGCGGAACCTGCACGGAATTGCGTCAGGCCCTGAGTGCGGCGGAGTTGGAAGTCGAAGGCGGAATGAGCCCCCGCGTTTCCCCTTTCGCCGAGGTGCGTGATGCGGGCAATCTTTTGCAGCGCGCCGGCTTTGCCCTGCCGGTGGCGGATTCCGACACCCTGCGGGTTTCGTACCCCGATCCCATGAAACTGATGAGCGATTTGCGCGCCATGGGCGAGACCAACGCCGTTGCCGAGCGGCGAAAGAATTTCACCCGCCGCGAAACCCTGGCTTTGTCGGCGGCGAAATACGCCGAACAATTCGCCGACGCCGACGGCCGTATCCCAGCCACCTTCGAGGTCGTCTTCCTGACAGCATGGGCACCCCATCCATCGCAACCCAAACCGCTGGCGCCGGGAAGCGCCCAAACGAGACTGGCGGACATTCTATGAAATTTCCCGACCCCTTGCTGCACGGGCGGCTGATCAAGCGCTACAAACGCTTCCTGGCGGATGTGGAGCTTGATAGCGGCGAAACCGTTACCGCCCATTGCGCCAACTCGGGCTCGATGCTGAGCGTCAATGAGCCCGGATCGGAAGTGTGGCTTTCTCCGGCGCGCAATCCAAACCGCAAGTTACGTTACACCTGGGAGCTCATTCAAATCGGCGAAGCCCTGGTCGGCATCAATACCGGACACCCCAACGCACTGGTTGCTGAGGCCGTGGCCGACGGCATCATTGACGAGTTGACGGGATATACCCAGATCCGCCGCGAGGTGAAGTACGGGCGCAACTCGCGCATCGATTTGTTGCTGGAGGGGGAGGGGCGGCGGCCTTGTTATGTGGAGGTCAAGAACGTCACCATGCGGCGTGATCTATCGGCCGGAACTGCAGTTGAGTTCCCGGATTCAGTGACGGCGCGCGGGGCCAAGCATTTGGACGAATTGAGCGAGATGGTTCGGGAAGGTTGCCGCGCGGTCATGTTCTATTTCGTCCAACGAACAGACGGCATGGGCTTCGCTCTGGCCAGCGATATCGACCCGGTTTACGCGGAACGTTTCACCGCTGCGCGCAAGGCCGGGGTCGAGGCCATTTGCTACGGCGCGAGAATTTCACCCGAGGAAATATTGGTTGATCGGCCAATCCCTCTGGAAAAAACGCCAAGGATCGTTAATAAGAACCCATAGGGTTTAAGAACATCGGGTTATTGCGTTTATGAATTCAGGTCGCCGAATCAAATTACACGGTCCGGATGCTTTCGCCGGAATGCGCGCCGCCGGTCGTCTGGCCGCCGAGACGCTGGACATGATCGCCCCTTATGTTGTGCCGGGGGCGATGACGGAAGAAATCGACCGCCTGTGCCATGAATTTATCGTCGCCCGTGGGGCCGTCCCTGCGCCTTTGAATTATCGGGGCTTTCCCAAATCCATATGTACGTCCATCAATCATGTGGTCTGTCACGGCATTCCCGGCGACAAGCGCCTTCGCGATGGCGATATCGTCAACATCGATGTCACCGTCATTCTCGACGGATGGCACGGCGACACCAGCCGCATGTTCGTGGCGGGCAGACCCAGCGTGAAGGCCATGCGTCTGGTCGACATTACCTTCGAAGCCATGTGGCGGGGCATCGAGGCGGTTCGTCCCGGTGCGCGGTTCGGCGATATCGGCAACGCCATCCAGTCGCACGCCGAAGCCCATCGCTACTCGGTGGTGCGGGATTTCTGTGGGCATGGTCTGGGCCGGGTCTTTCACGATGCGCCCAACGTCATGCACTTCGGCGACAAGGGCGCGGGCGAGGAACTTCGGGCCGGGATGATCTTTACCATCGAACCGATGATCAACGCCGGGCGTCTGGAAGTGAAGGTCCTGCAGGACGGATGGACGGCGGTGACCAAGGATCGTTCCCTTTCGGCCCAGTTCGAGCATTCCATCGCCGTTACCGAGGACGGATACGAGGTGTTCACCCTTTCGCCCGGCGGTCTGCACCAGCCGCCCTACGATATCTGAGGCCGCGGAACCGATGGCCGATCAGCCCCATTACGCCGGACACCGCAAGCGGTTGCGCGAAAGGCTGATGAACGCAGGTGCTGACGCGCTTCCCGACTATGAACTTCTGGAACTGGTTTTGTTCAGCGCGCTGCCCCGGCGCGACACCAAACCGCTGGCCAAGGCCCTGCTGGACCGGTTCGGCACCTTCGCCGAAGTGGTCTCGGCCGATGCGAAATTGCTCGCCGAAATTGAAGGCGCGGGCGACGCCGTGATCGCAGCTTTAAAAACCGTTCAGGCCGCCGCCCTGCGAATGGCGCGCGACGAGGTCATGGAAAAACCGGTCATCGCATCGTGGCAGAAACTCATGTCCTATTGCCGGGCCAGCATGGCCCACGAGGCGACCGAGCAGTTCCGCGTTCTTTTCCTTAATCACCGGAACATGTTGATTGCCGACGAGGTGCAACAACGCGGAACCGTCGACCATACGCCGGTCTATCCGCGCGAGGTGGTCAAGCGAGCCCTAGAGTTGGGGGCCAGCGCCCTGATTATGGTTCACAACCATCCCAGCGGCGACCCGACCCCGTCGCAGGCCGATATCGAAATGACCGAGGAAGTCCGTGAAGCCGGGGAAAAACTGGGCATCGCGCTGCATGATCACGTGATCATTTCCAAGCACGGCAACAATTCCTTCAAAACGATGGGATTGATCTAGGCTTTCCCAGTCGCGATCGCGGTATCAGGGAATGGGAGCGTAATTCGCTTTTTGCACTGAAAATTGCGAAGCGAAATCGGGATCGTCGTTGATGATCTTCTCAACTTCCGGTGCGGTGGCCAGACGAACATCGTCATTGCCCAGATAAACCCAAACATCGCCGCCCAACATCACGTATCTAACAATCGTATCTTTTGCCACAAGGCACTCCACTATCTAAATCTCCTCCGCGCCCCGGGGAAACACTGCAAGTCCCGCGCCAGTCAGCCCGTTTCTTTTGACCGATCGAAGGAAAGAACGAAAAAAACCGGAGGTCGGTTTCCCGTCCTCCGGCTTGTTCAATGTGCGCGGGTGTGGCACGATTATTGATGGCTGCTCGATGCCGCCCAGCGGTTGATGCTTTGTTCGGTGGCGTATTTATCGATTTCGGCCAGTTCTTCGCGGGTGAAGGCGGCGGAACCCAAGGCCTTGACGTTTTCGGTGATCTGTTCGGGGCGCGTCGCACCGATCAGCGCCGTGGTCACGCGCGGGTCGCGCAGGGCCCAGGCGATGGCCATCTGGGCCAGGGTCTGGCCGCGCCGCTTGGCGATTTCGTTGAGCGCGCGCACGTTTTTTATGGCCTGTTCGCTGAGATATTCGCCGGGCAGCCAAGGCTTGTCTTGGGCAGCGCGGGAATCCCCCGGAATTCCGTTCAGGTACTTGTCGGTCAGCAGGCCCTGAGCCAGCGGCGAAAAGGCGATGCAGCCAATGCCTTCATCTTCCAGCGCATCCAGAAGGCCGTCGGTTTCGATCCAGCGGTTGAACATGTTGTAGCTGGGTTGGTGGATCAGGCACGGCGTGCCCATGTCGCGCAGGATTTTTGCCGCCTCGCGGGTCTTGCCGGGCGAATACGACGAAATGCCGACGTAAAGGGCCTTGCCCTGACGCACCGCCAGATCAAGCGCGCCCAGGGTTTCCTCCAGCGGCGTATCGGGATCGAACCGGTGGGAATAGAAAATATCGAAATATTCCAGTCCGGTGCGTTTCAGGCTTTGGTCGAGGCTGGCGAGCAAGTGTTTTTTCGAGCCGAACATGCCGTAGGGGCCATCCCACATGGGGTAGCCCGCCTTGGATGCGATGATGATTTCATCGCGGTACGGCGCGAAGTCCTTGTTAATGATCTTGCGAAGCGTCTCTTCCGCCGAGCCCGGCGGCGGGCCGTAGTTGTTGGCGATGTCGAAATGTGTGATGCCGTGATCGAAGGCGGCGCGGAAAAGCTCACGCGCACCCTCAAATGAGTCGTTGCCGCCGAAATTGTTCCACAAACCCAGCGAAAGGGCCGGAAGCTGCAATCCGCTGCGTCCGCAGCGGCGGTAATCAATAACGTTATAACGGTCGGCCGATGGTGAATAACTCATCAAAAACCTCATAAAAAATACGGTGTTTGTCTCGCGTTCCAATGTGGGCAGGCGTTGGATGCTTGGCAATACCCGATCACCCTATGATATATACGATGCCTAACCGCGCCCAAGGGAAACCCCGGCTTTGAATATCATTCTTCGCGTTTTCATCCCGTTCGCCCTGGGCTATTTTCTTTCCTACATTTATCGTGTCGTCAACGCGGTGATCGCGCCCGACTTGGTTGCGGAAATGGGGCTGGACGCCTCCGATCTTGGTTTGTTGACCAGCACATACTTCCTGACCTTCGCCGCCTTTCAGATTCCGCTGGGCATGTTGCTGGACCGCTATGGCCCCCGGCGCACCGAATCCGTCTTGCTCTTGTTCGCCGCCGCCGGGGCTTTCGTGTTCGCGCTGGCCCCCAATACGACGACGCTGATTATCGGTCGCGGGCTTATCGGCTTCGGCGTTTCGGCCTGCCTGATGGCGGCCTTCAAGGGGTTCGTGCTGTGGTTCCCGGCTGGACGCCTTCCGCTGGTCAACGGGATGCAGATGGCCGTGGGCGGACTTGGCGCACTGAGCGCGACGGTTCCCATCGAGGCGGCTCTTTCTTTCACTGACTGGCGCGGCATTTTCATGGCTCTTGGCGGAATGACGGTCGTTGCCGCGATTCTTTTGTTTACGGTGGTTCCCGACAAGGAAGGCGAGGCCGAACCCAGCCGCATGGCCGATCAGTTCGGCGGCGTCAAACAAGTAATGACAAGCCCGATGTTCTGGCGGATCGCGCCCATAACGTTCACCACACAGGCGGCCTTTCTGTCATTGCAAAGCCTGTGGTCGGGTCCGTGGCTGCGCGACGTTGGCGGACTGGGCCGGGACGAAGTGGCATTCGCTCTTTTGACGATCGCAGGCGCCATGACGGTCGGGTTCATCTTGGCTGGCGTGGTGGCCGAACGGTTGGGACGGCTGGGCGTTACTCCTATTGCGGTGGCCATCGTATCAATGGTCGGTTCCATGGCCATGCAGTTGGTGCTGGTTTTGGGGCTTCCCGTTCCGCCGCTGGTTCTTTGGTGCGTGTTGGCCCTGTTCGGCACCAACGGTATCCTTGTTTACGCAGGCCTTTCGCAAACGTTCCCGCGCCACCTGGCCGGACGGGTGAACACCGGCATGAACCTGCTGGTGTTCGTGGCCAGCTTCGGCTTTCAATGGGGGGTCGGGGTGGTTATCGACCAGTTCCCGCTTGCGCAAACGGGCGGATATCTGCCGCAGGCCTATCAAACCGGCATTGGCGTAGTGCTGGCACTTGAGGTGATGGCCTTGCTGTGGATGGTCTTCTATCGCAAGGGGCCTTTGCCTCTCAAAGTGTAAAGATCTCTGTCGCGGGGCCGTCTTCCTCCCATCCCTGGACAATCAATTTTCCCGCTCGCGCATTGGCGATGGCAGCGAGCCGCGTTGTCGCATTCAGGATCGGCGGGGCGACCCAGGCGAAGTCGTCGGCCACGTCTCGTTCACGTACCTGTTCCATGCACTGCCACCGCCCGACGCTGTCGATGCCACGGGCGCGGCCCGGCACGCCGAAGCCGATCCAGTGATTGGCGGTGCTGACCGATCCTTCGCGAATATCAGATTGGGTTTCCAGCCGTTCGATGGCGCAGCTTTCGTCCGCGTCCACTCCGCTCAGGGTATAGAACACCGGGATGCAGACCGGCGTTTCGCTGAGCATGCGTTTTGCTTCGTCATAGGTCGCGCATTCGTCGAAGACCTTGCGCAGCAGGTGCGCCGGCGGCAATCCGCCATTTTTCCATATGGCAGCCCGGTTGGCGATCCAGTCCAGGGCCATGATCGGCGATGTCCAGCGCATGGGCGGCTGATTGAGGGCGGCGCTGAACCGGCCCGGTGCCATGGCCGTGGTGATCCCGGCAAACCCCGGCCAGGTGACGTTGAAATACTCGCCCGCGCGGCTTTCGTGACGGGTCACGGCAAGGGTGCGGCCCAGACCGTCCAGCGGCCAATCGAGGGTTCGCAACATTCGGTTTCCGGGCGTGATCGGATCGGGCGCAAGGCCCGTGGTGCAGCCCCACTCGAAAGACAGGTTCAGCATGAAGATGCCTGGCGCTCCGGTGTGTTCGGCAACCTTGGTGATTTCGGTAAGATAAGGGTCGTTCGTGCGTTCCATCCAGCGCCGGGACACGGCATCGGCTGTCCACAAGACGGGCGTGCCATAGCGCTGCCGGGCCGTTTGCATGATCTCGGACAACAGCTCGGGTGCGCCCGCCAACGCCCCGGGAGCGCCTTCCGTTCCCACGTCGATCAAGGGAATTGTTCGTAACACCGTTTCGCCCACCAAGATTTCATCGCCGTTTATCATATCACGACTATGCAAACGGCCATTGATGAGTAAAATCGCGCTTCCTCAAAAAAATGACCGGAGACGTCTGATGATCCCGCGCTATTCCCGCCCCGATATGGTCGCCATCTGGGAAGCCGCCAACCGCTTCCACATCTGGTATCTGATCGAGGCCCATGCCTGTGACGCTCTTGCCGATCTGGGGGTGATTCCCAAAGAATCCGCCAAGGCTGTGTGGGAAAAGGGAAACAAGGAATACACGCCCGCGCGCATTCAGCGCATTGACGATATCGAGGCCGAAACCCGCCACGACGTGATTGCCTTTTTGACCGAACTGGCCGAACAGGTGGGCGAGGAATCGCGCTTCGTGCATCAGGGCATGACGTCATCGGACGTGCTGGACACCTGCTTCAATGCGCAATTGACCCAGGCCGCAGATATTTTGCTGGCCGATGTGGACAAGGTTCTGGCGGCGCTGAAAAAACGTGCGTTCGACACCAAGGACATGCCGGTGATCGGGCGGTCCCATGGCATTCACGCCGAGCCGACATCCATGGGCATCAAGTTCGCCCGCTTTTACGCCGAGTTTGCGCGCAACCGTGAGCGCCTTGTGCGTGCCCGCGAAGAAGTCGCCACCTGCGCCATTTCGGGAGCCGTCGGCACCTTTGCCAACGTCGACCCGCAGGTCGAGGAACATGTGGCCGATAAAATGGGTCTGATGCCTGAGCCGGTTTCCAGCCAGGTCATTCCGCGCGACCGTCACGCTGCATTTTTCGCGGTCCTTGCGGTCATCGCCAGTTCCATCGAAAACGTGGCCACCGAAATTCGCCACATGCAGCGCACCGAAGTGCGCGAGGCCCAGGAATATTTCGCGCCGGGGCAAAAGGGCTCAAGCGCCATGCCGCACAAGCGCAACCCGATCCTGACGGAGAACCTGACCGGACTGGCGCGCACGGTGCGCGCCGCTGTGGTTCCGGCGCTGGAAAACGTGGCTCTGTGGCACGAGCGCGATATCTCGCATTCTTCCGTTGAACGCATGATCGGACCGGACGCCACCATCACGCTGGATTTCGCCCTTAACCGCATGGCAGGCGTCATCGAAAAGCTGGTGGTTTACCCCGAGAACATGATGACCCAGCTAAATTCCTTTGGCGGCATTCATGATGCCCAGCGGGTTCTTCTGTTCCTGACGCAAAACGATGTTTCGCGTGAAGACGCCTACAAGATCGTTCAGCGCAACGCCATGCGGGTTTGGAAAAGTTTTGGTATCGACCCCGACGATCCGGACCGCGAAGCGACGCGCGACGCACAGGATATCGAAGCGGCCAAGCACGACAACCGCCTGTTCTTTTTCCTGTCCAAAGATGCCGATCTGGCCAAGGTGCTCGACGTCGAAAAACTGTCAGCACTGCTGGACGAAGATTCGATCAGCTACCACACCAAGCACGTGGACACTATCTTCAAGCGGGTGTTTGGAGCGACTTAGAGCACGCCTTCAAGGCAATTGAAGGACGAACACCAGCCCTCGTCGTGGCGGTCGCGCAGTTCCTCGCTAGGGAAGCCTTCGTGGGTCAGGGTCATGGCTGTTCCCGAACCGTCGTCGGCGAAATCAAGAGTGACGAGGGTGTCGGCGTCCGGCATGTCACCGGTTTCCCACGACCATGTAAAGACAAGTCGGTTCGGCTCATCAATCTCGCGGTAGATACCAACGACGGTGTGATCGGTAGCCTCGGGGGAGCGCATGGTGATGCGGTATTTCCCGCCCACACGAAAATCCACGGTGGCCGACGGCACCGAAAACCCCTCGGGGCCGAACCATTCCTTCAGCACATCGGGGTCCGTAAACGCCTTGAACACGCGCTCGCGCGTGGCGGCGAAGGTGCGCGAGATCGTAAGTTTCGAAACGGCCAGGGTCTCAATCGTCGCTGCTTTGGTCATGGGAGTGTCCAGTCTTTTCCAGATATTCGGTCAAACGATCGAACTGTCCCTCCCAGAACCGTCGATAGGTCTCTATCCAATCCGAAGCCTCGTGAAGCGGGTCGGCCGCAAGTCGGCAGCGCCGCCATTGCCCGTCTTTTTCGCGGGAAATCAGATGCGCCGTTTCCAGAACCTTCAGGTGCCGCGACACGGCGGGAAGGGAAATGGTGAACGGTTCGGCAAGTTCCCCGACCGACGCTTCGCTGCGTGCCAACCGGGCAAGGATGGCCCGGCGGGTCGGATCGGCCAGCGCTGAAAAAGTCGCGTCGAGGGAATCGGAAACCAGCATCAGGAACCTCGGTCCAAATGAGAACCATTTTTATTTAACCAGATTGTTAAATAATATCACCGGTGAAAAATGTCAATGCTTCGCGCGCGATTTATTGTTTTTTGGGGCTTGACCTAAAGTCGCACTTGCCGCAAACTCTCTCGTCATGCGTGAAACATCCACCCGACCTTTGCCGATTTCCGAGAAGCGGGATTGGCTTCGGCTGATCCGTAGCGAGAACATCGGCCCCATCACCTTTTTCAAATTGCTGGACCACTACGGTTCGGCGGCGGCGGCGTTGCAGGCGATTCCCGATTTGGCGAAAAGCGGCGGGCGGGCCGGCAAGATACGCATTGCCCCCCGCGCCGAGGCCGAACGCGAGATGGAGGAATGTGGGCGAATCGGCGTGCACGTCGTGGCCCGTGGCGAGCCCGAGTATCCGCCGCTTCTGTCCCACATTGAGGATGCGCCACCGCTGATATTCGCTCTTGGTCATATGCATCTGCTTGCCAAAGCCGCCGTGGCCGTTATCGGTGCGCGGAACTCCTCGGTTGTGGGGCGGCGGTTTGCGCACGATCTGGCAGCCGATCTAGGCGCGGGCGGTTTGTTGGTGGTGTCGGGAATGGCGCGCGGCATTGATGCGGCTGCTCACGATGGCGCGCTCGCCTCGGGGACGGCCGCCGTGCTGGGTGGTGGTGTGGATGTTGTGTACCCGCGGGAAAACGAGGCTCTTTACGAATCGATCATTGAACGCGGCGTCCTTGTTTCAGAGGTCAGCTGCGGAACCAAGCCCCAGGCCCGTCATTTCCCCAGGCGCAATCGGATCATTTCGGGGATTTCGCGCGGCGTCGTGGTGGTCGAGGCCAACCCGCGATCTGGCTCGCTCATTACCGCGCGTCTCGCCCTCGAACAGGGACGCGAGGTGTTCGCTGTTCCCGGTTCGCCGCTTGATCCTCGGGCCAAAGGCGCCAACAAATTGATCCGCGACGGCGCGACCATGGCTGAGAGCGCCGAAGACGTTCTGCGCGTTTTGAACGAACAAAACCGCCCGCTGAAGGAGCGACGAACGGCAGAATTCAGCGGTGTTCCAAGGCCCCGCCCCAATGAATCCGAGCTCAATTCCGCGCGTAGGGAAATCATCGAAAGTCTCGGGCCTGTGCCAGTAACTGTTGACGAATTGCTTCGAAGTTGCCAATTCTCCCCTGCTGTGGCGTCGGTCATTCTGCTGGAACTGGAGTTGGCAGGTCGGCTGGAGCGCCATCCGGGGAACCAAGTGTCATTGATACTCCAGAGATGAAACCTCATTTAGAAAGCCGTCCATGCCAGAGAACGTCGTCGTCGTTGAATCGCCCGCCAAGGCCAAGACCATCAACAAGTACCTTGGCAACGCGTACAAGGTGCTTGCCAGTTTCGGGCATGTGCGCGATCTGTCTCCCAAGGACGGCTCGGTACAGCCGGACAACGACTTTGCCATGGACTGGCAGGTCGACTCCAAGGCCGAGAAACACATCAAGGAAATCGCCAAGGCTTGCCGTGGCGCCCAACGACTCTATCTCGCTACTGATCCGGATCGCGAGGGAGAGGCCATTTCCTGGCATATGCGACAGGTCCTTGATGAGCGCGGCGTACTGGAGGGCGTAGAGATCAAGCGGGTCGTTTTCAACGAGATTACGAAGTCGGCGGTTCAGGGCGCCTTTGAATCTCCGCGCGAATTGGATGACCATCTGGTCAACGCCTACCTCGCCCGCCGGGCGCTGGACTTTCTGGTAGGCTTTACCCTGTCGCCGGTCCTGTGGCGGAAACTTCCCGGCAGCCGGTCGGCTGGACGGGTGCAGTCGGTCGCGCTTCGTCTGGTTTGCGAGCGCGAGGCCGAGATCGAGGTTTTTAACGCGGACGAATACTGGACCGTCAAAGGCGAATTCGCCAAAGCCGACGGAGCAAAATTAACCGCGAACCTGACACAATTGGATGGCAAGAAGCTGGACAAGCTGGCCTTGGGCAACCAGGCTGCCGCCGATTACGCGGTTCGCACCATCGAGGCTGCGTCTTTTAGTGTCGCCAAGGTCGAACGCAAGCAGTCGCGGCGCAATCCGGCGCCGCCATTCACCACCTCGACCCTGCAGCAGGAAGCGGCCCGCAAGCTGCATTTCGCTGCGCGCCAAACCATGCAGGTGGCGCAACGTCTTTATGAAGGTGTCACCATTGATGGCGATACGACCGGCCTGATCACCTACATGCGAACCGATGGCGTGCAGATGGCCAACGAGGCCATTCACGCCAGTCGCGGGCTGATCGGCGGGCGTTACGGCCAAAATTACGTGCCCGAGAAACCGCGCATGTACAAGACCCGCGCTAAGAATGCGCAGGAAGCCCACGAAGCCATTCGTCCCACCGACGTTACGCGCACGCCCGAACAGGTTGCGCCGCTTCTTTCGGGCGAACAGTTGCGTCTTTATACCCTGATTTGGCAACGCACCATCGCCAGCCAGATGGCGTCGGCGGTTCTTGATCAGGTCGGGGCCGATATCGCGGCAAGCGATGGTTCCGCCGTTTTGCGCGCCACCGGTTCGGTCATCGCGTTCGATGGCTTCTTCAAGCTGTACCGCGAAGGGCGAGACGACGCAGAAAGTAATGGTGACAAGCGTTCGGACGACGACGGGGAACGGATTCTTCCCGATTTACGCGAAGGCGAGACGCTGGACCGGCGCAAGGTTCTGCCCGAGCAGCACTTCACCCAACCGCCGCCGCGCTACTCCGAAGCCAGCCTCGTCAAACGCCTGGAGGAACTGGGAATCGGTCGCCCATCCACCTACGCGACGATCCTTTCGGTTTTGCAGGATCGCGACTACGTGCGGCTGGAAAAGCGCCGCTTTCTGCCTGAGGACCGGGGCCGTCTGGTCACGGCATTCCTGTCCAACTTCTTTGCGCGCTATGTCGAATACGACTTCACCGCCGATCTCGAAGGCAGTCTTGATGAAGTGTCTGACGGCAAGGTCGATTGGAAGGGATTGCTGACCCAGTTCTGGGGAAAATTCCATGAGGCGGTGGATGCCACCAAGGATCTGCGTACCTCACAAGTGCTGGACGCGCTGAACGAAACGCTGGGTCGCCATTTCTTTGGCGAGGGGGAAGACGGCAAACCGGCGCGGGCCTGCCCGACCTGCGAGGCAGGCGAGCTTAGCCTCAAAATTGGCCGCTACGGCGCTTTCATCGGGTGCTCGAACTATCCGGAATGCCGCTATACGCGGCGGCTGGTCGCGGCGGGTAACGGCGATGAAGCGGCTGAAAACGGCGACAACGGTCCGCGCGTTCTTGGAACCGATCCTGAAACCGGCCTTGAGGTGACGTTGCGCCAAGGCCCCTACGGCCACTACGTGCAATTGGGCGAGGCCGAGGGAGAGGGCAAGGCCAAGACCAAACCAAAGCGCGCCTCGCTGGCCAAGAACATGACGCCGGACAGCATTGATTTGGACCGTGGGTTGGCATTGCTGAGTTTGCCGCGCGACATCGGGCCGCATCCTGAAACGGGTGAAATGATCAGCGCCGGTATCGGCCGCTATGGCCCCTATATCCGCTACACCGGAAATTACCTTTCGCTCAAGGGCGAGGATGACGTTCTGACCATTGGCCTGAACCGCGCCACGGCATTGATTGCCGACGCGCCGAAAAAAGAACCGGCGAAGACGCTTGGCGATCATCCCAAGGACAAGAAGCCGGTCACCCAGCGTTCGGGCCGCTTCGGCCCCTACGTGCAGCATGGAGCCCTGCGAGCGACCCTGCCCAAGGGAACGGATGCCGACGGCCTGACCCTTGAAGCGGCCATCGAAATTCTCGCCGCCAAGGAAGTGCGCGCCAAGGGCAAGGCCAAACCGAAAGCCAAGGCCAAACCCAAGGCGAAAGCGAAAGCCAAGCCGAAAGCCAAGGCCAAGGCTAAGCCAAAGGCAGCTAAATAGTTTTGGCGAAGTCCCGCAAAACAAAGACTGAATTTCCCAGCCACGAAGCC
>Ga0233430_1004234_pt1 | contig 13489 bp, 13 predicted proteins | sample SI_118_April2016_2_FD_179883 | JGI IMG/M metagenome (GOLD analysis project Ga0233430, IMG submission 179883) | Seawater microbial communities from Saanich Inlet, British Columbia, Canada - SI_118_April2016_150_MG | ecosystem: Environmental > Aquatic > Marine > Inlet | place: Canada: British... | reverse complement strand
AACAACTTATCGGCGTTTTCTTTCGACCAGGGTGATGAGTTCGGGGGTGAAGATGTCATCTTCACCGATGGATATGAGCAAATTATTGCGCTGCTCGCCGATGGGCTGGATATTCGGTTGAATGAAATTGTTCAGCGCGTGGAATATAGCGATGGCGGTGTGACAATCACTACAAATCAAAATCTCTATGATGCTGATCGCGCTGTAATCACTTTGCCTCTGGGTATACTAAAAAGTGGACGCGTACAATTTTCTCCCGCGCTTCCCGTGGACAAGCAGCGTGCGATTAAGCAATTGGGGATGGGTTTACTTGATAAAGTGTATTTGCGTTTTCCCCATATATTCTGGCCTAAAGCGGCTGAATTGCTGGGCTATATTGGACCCCGCAAAGGTGAATGGGCAGAGTGGCTGAATATCGCCCATTATACGGATGCACCAATCTTGCTGGGTTTCAACGTGGCCACTTTTGCGCGTCAAACCGAAGCCTGGTCTGATCAGCAAATTGTTGGCGACGCTATGGCAACCCTGCGCACCATATTTGGCGAAAATATTCCCGATCCATTGGCATGGCAGATTACACGCTGGGCGGCTGATCCTTATGCCTTAGGCTCTTATTCGTATCTGACGCCGGGAACCGACGGGGAGACTCTGGATGCTTTGGCTACCCCGGTTTCTGGGCGCTTATTTTTCGCTGGCGAAGCCACCTCGCGCGAGTATCAGGCGACGGTTCATGGGGCGTATCTGTCGGGCATACACGCGGCCGAAGAACTTTGGGATGCGTAAGACCCATTAGTAGGGCTACTTCGGCAACATTCCAAGATAATCCATCTGATGCACAATACACAAGAGTTCTCCGTCAGTGATTTGCTGGCGGCGAATTTTTATCCAGCGCTCCAGCAGATCGGTACCGATTTCTCGCTGGCGATTCATTTCATTCTCAATAAAGCTTAACAGGTGGTGTAGGAATTTGCCCTCCGTCTGCGTATAGCCATTGGTGTTGGCGTAAATCACCCAGTCGGAGCTGCCTGCGGCGAAAATTTCAACGCCATGTTGTCGCAATTCGCCAAAGAGATGCCGCCCGGCGCGGCTGTCTCCGCTGGGCTGGCCGTCGGTGCGGCGTTTATCCATCGTCTGGTTGTAGCGTGCCAGAATTTGAGCTTCGAAATCGGGCAACAGCGGCGGCTCGAAGATCGTCAAGCCATCATAATTGATCGTGGTATAAAACAACCCGCCGGGCTGGAGCGCCGTCAACAGGCTCGGTAAGGCGCTGGGCAGGTGGAATAAATCCAGCACGGCATGGGCAATCATTGCGTCCCAGGCCGCGGGACACCTCGCCAACAGGGGGAAAATATCACCGCAGATCGTTTCGACATCAACGCGTCGCTTGTCGTTCGTCAGCCTGAATCTGTCATCCGTAACAAACTCAAAACGCCAGTTGGCTTCCCTGGCCCAATTCTCTAAATAAACTTGCGCATAGGCAATACTGTCTGGCTCTGTATCGACCAGCGTGTAGCGGCAGTTTGGCAGGGTGTCATTCTCTAGCAGGCGCGCCAGCATTGTGCCAATCCCGCCGCCGACTTCGAGAATATCAAGCTGGTCTTTGAGGGTGGCACGTTGCTGTAAACTTTCACCGAATTGATTCCAGACGCGTAAATTCAAGGCGCGGTCATCGACGCTTTTTTTTGACAATAAATAATCCGTGAAGGGAGGCAGTTGATTAGTTTGCATCGCTTTTTTTCGGTAATTCCTGTATTGTTTTTTAGATTCCAGAAAGTATCAAAAAAACGCAGTCATTGCGAGCCGCTGTGAGATGCAGTGAGCGGCGAAGCAATCTTCAAAATTGGCATATTTCGCCGAAAAACGGGGGATTGCTTCGTCAGCTTCGCCTCCTCGCAATGACAGGTTTTTAAATTGCTTTTCGCAGTCCACTTAAAATAATTCTTTCCAAAAAACCATTGATCGCTGCGCTCATGCCTGCCCAAGTGGGGCCGTTATCGAAATGCTTGCGCGCAGCCAAACTCATCTCCAGCAGTCGGCTGCGATCTTCGCTCAACCGTTGAATATATTCGGCCAGCGCGCCCGCGCCATGCGGTTCAATCAGATAGCCATTTTCGCCGTGGCGGATGGTTTCGTGGGCGGCCCCGGCGCGGGTGGCGATGGCAGGTAAGCCAAAGGCCATGCCTTCCAGATAGACAATCCCGAAGCCCTCGTAGGTGGATGGCACAACCAGAATATCGTGCTCGCTCAGATGTTGGGGCAGCTGAGCGGCATCCAGCGCAGGGATCAGGTTGATGGGAATTTTTTCGCCGAGTTTGGCGCTCAACGCCCGGATGTGACGGGCGTATCTCGGTTCGGGTTGCTGGCTGCCGATCAGCGTGATCTGCACATTGGGGGAATCCAGTGCGAGGCAGGCCTGCAAGAGCAGGTGGGGCTGTTTGCGGCGGGTGATACTCCCCAGGAAGAGAATCCGCAACGCGCCGCGCCGACCCACCCGGAGCCTGATCTGATCGTCGTTGAGCGTCATCTTCAGACGATCCCCGCCAGGGTAGGCGATCACATGGGGGGACAGAGACTCCACCAATTGCGTCACGCTCAACTTCGTCGTCTGACTGTTGAAAATGAATCCATCCACGCTTTGCAGATAATTCTGTTCCATCCGGCGGTAGAGCGGCATGAGCGCGGCGGGGTGTTGCTCGCAGGCGCGCAGGTGATGGACGAGGGCGATGATGGGATATTTGATCTTGCCGCGCAGATGTTGATTGACGCGCCACAGCGATGGATGGCAGAGTTCATCCTGAATGAGGACATCCACATCCAGGCGGCGCAGGCATTGATAGAGCGTGGGTGAGAAGTTGTCGCTCAGGTGGGCAGCGTAATTGCGCCACGGCAGCGAGACGATTTCGACGGAGTGGCCGCGGGCGCGTAAATCGTCTATCAGATAGCGGTCGTAGATATATCCGCCGCTGATGGTATCCAGGCTGCCGTAAATCAACAAGCCAATTTTCATCGCACCTAAATTTCCACGCGGTAGGAAGCCCAGGCGATTTCGTTCTCCCAGAGTTGGATTGTGATGGCATTCAGCGTATTGGCCTGGATGCGCCCGGCGAGGGTTTCGCACAGGATGCGCGAAAAATGCTCAATCGAGGGATTCAGCCCGGCGAAGGATGGCATTTCGTTGAGCGTCTGATCGCGGTATTCAGCAATCAGCGCATCGAGATTGGCTTCAATATCCACGATGTCAACCAGATAGCCGTGCGGATCGAGCGTGCGGCCATGCAGTTGCACTTCGATGAAATAGTGGTGGGAATGCAGGTCGTTCTCCGGCCCCCAATCCCCTCCGATGAGATAATGCTGGGCAATGAAATCACGTTTCACGGCTACGGTATACATAGGACTCCTTTTGTCTCACGCAAAGTTTCAAAGACACCAAACTTTCTCTTGGAATTTTTCTTTGCGTCTTCGCAGCTTTGCGTGAACTTTTGTATGAGACTCGACAGAAACCAAACACAATTTTTTTATGAGGAAGCCAAGAATCCATGAATTTTTCTTCCTGCATTCCGGGTTTCCTTATTACAGCTTTTCTACCTTACATCTGTACACAATTCTTCAAAAACGAAACACGAATGTCGCGAATAGGCGAATGACACGAATTTTTCCTTGTCTTTCATTCGCGACATTCGCGTTAAAATTCAGTACTGAAACTTGTTTTCATCAATATTCAAAAATGACTTGAATGGCCTGCTGCGGATATTCATCGAGCAGACGGTAAGCATCGGCGGCTTCGCTGAGCGGGAATCGTTGGGTGATGAAGCGCGCCGGGCGGATTTCGGCCAACAATTGCAAGGCCGTCGCAAAACGGCGAGCTTTATCCCAGCGGCCCTGGAAGCGCGGCGCAATTGTGCTGACTTGGCTGGAGATGATCTGGATGCGATTGCGGTGAAAATCGCCGCCCAAATTGAGCGCGGTCCGCTTCTCGCCATACCACGAACCGGCCACGATGCGGCTATCGAATCCGGCCAGGGCAATGGCTGTGTTGAGCGCGTCCGGCGCGCCGCTGAGTTCGTAGATTAGATCGGCGTGGTGATGGAGGGCGGTTGGCAGTTCATCGGGGTGGAGGGCGTGCCCCCCCAGTGTGGCGGAGGCCTCCCGACGGTTGGCATAAAAATCGAGCGTGAGCAGTTCTTCGAGCGGAAAACGCGCCAGCAACGCCGTAGTCAGCAGCCCAACAATGCCCTGCCCGATGACCGCCACGCGTTCCCCAATGACGGGACTCCCATCCATCACCAGGTTGAGCGCCGTCTCCATATTGGGTAGAAAGGCGGCATCTTCAGGGGACAAGCCCTCGGGTAGGCGCATCAACCCCGAGGCCGGGGCCATGAAATGTGTTTCATGTGGATTGAAGGCAAAGATGCGTTGCCCCAGCCAATCCGCTTCCACGCCTTCTCCGAGCCTGACCACTTCCCCGACAGCGGCATAGCCATATTTGAGGGGATATTGAAAATTGCCCTCCAGGGCGGCGATACTTTCATCGAGCGCCAGTTGTTTGGGAGCCTGATCGCGATAGATCAGCATCTCGGTACCGGGGCTGATTGCCGAGAGTTGCGTGCGCACCAGTACTTCGCCCGGACGCGGTACGGGGCAATCTTCGGTGCGAACTTCGACCCTGCGCGGGCCAGTGAAATAAAGCGATTGTCGTGTAGGCATTCGTTGGTTACAGTTTTTTCTACTTTAATCTTTGCGTTCTGGCGGCTTAGCGTGAAAATGCTTTGTTTACAATTCCCCAGACGATAAGATTGTCTTCAAGTTGCGCACTTTGCAGGTTTTGCAAGCGAGGATAATTTGGCAAGCTCCCGCCTGTGCCGAGCGGGGACGATATGCTCCTGACGCCGCCCACCCAGGCCGGGGCGATGGTCAGGATGGCGATATTTGCCAGCCCGGCGCGCAGAAAACTCTCGATAATCTCCGCGCCGCCCTCTACCATCAGTCGGCGAATACCGTTGGCGTGCAGCTTTTTGAGGATATGCCGCAAATCCAGTCGGTGGTTTTCGTCGCTGGGTGTCGGAAAAATCTGGCAGGTTGCGCCTCCTGATGTTTTTGGCGCATTTTCGGCGCAGAAAACCCAGGCGGGTTTCGGATGTGCGTGGAGGCGGGCGGTCGCGGGCAAACGGAGTTGTGAGTCGAGAATTACAGGCTGGGGGTCTTCGCCTTCTATCAAACGCAGAGTGAGTCGCGGATCATCCGAGAGCACCGTGCCGATGCCTATCAGAATAGCGTCATGCCAGGCACGCAGGCGGTGCGTCAGAGCAAAAGCGGCCTCGCCGCTGAGATCAATCGGCGCGCCGCGGCGCAAGGCGAGTGAGCCATCGAGACTTTGAGCGTAGGTCAATGTCACAAGGGGGAGATCGCTGGATTTGTGCTCGCGCTCAACTTGCAACAGAAAATCATCAATCGTCTTCATGCTGCGTGGTCGAGATCAGTTCGGGCATATTGAGCATGTGTCTCATGCGCGTGACTTTGGTGCGTAAATATTCGAGATTGTCGGGTTTGATGGTTGGCTCGATGCTCACACGCTTTATTACAACGATTCCGTGTTGGGTCAGGTCTTCGATTTTAGTGGGATTATTGGTTATCAGGCGAATCGATTGGATTTTTAAATGGCGAATGATCTCGGCGGCAACCGAATAATCGCGCAAATCGGCTTGATGCCCCAGCGCCAGATTGGCTTCTACGGTGTCGTACCCAATATCTTGCAGGTTGTACGCGCGCAATTTTTCCAGCAGGCCAATGCCGCGCCCCTCCTGGTGCAAATAGATCAATGCGCCGCTGCCGTTTTCGGCGATTGCGGCAATTGAGGCTTCAAGCTGTTCGCCACAGTCGCAGCGGGTAGAGCCGAGCACGTCGCCGGTGAAGCACTCCGAATGTACACGCACCAACGCGTTTTCCTGGCATTCCACGTCACCAAACAAGAAGGCCAGATGTTCTTTTTCGTCGCGATCATTTTGGTACAGACAAAGGCGAAATTCACCCCAATTTGTGGGAATGCGGGCGCAGACGATTTGTTCAACATGCACAGTTTCTTGGCTCATCTAATTACCTCCACACGAAATTATAACAAGGATTATCCAATTATTTAATCTTTGGCGATCTTTGTGTGAAGATGCCGCCCCACACGAGACCCAGCAGGCCAAAACTGATGTCACGCAAGCGGATGAGCAGGCCAATACTGACACCCAGCCCCACACTCAATCCCAGCGATTGGGCGGCCAGTGCCTGACTGATTTCCAGCGAACCCAGGCCGCCGGGCAGCGGCGCCAAAAACGCCAGCCGCGCCGCGGTGATAAAAACCAGAGTCTGCCACAGATTGAGTTGCGCGCCGAGAAAATGAAGCATCAGCCAATATTCAAAAACCAGCGCCACCCACGTGCCTCCCGAAAGCAGCATCAATCCGATGAGTGTGGCAGGGCGCTGGCGGCAAAAAGCGGACATTTGCATTTCGCTGTGTTTAATCCCCGCGGCGATGCGAATACTTTTCGGAAAAATTCGCGCAACCCCGCGGGCTAATTTACTCAGGGGTTTGATCTTTGCGTACAAGCCGATCAAATAAAGCCAGGGCAACGCAGCCAGCAAGAAAACCATTACGGCCAGCAGCCGATTCTCGCGTAAATCTAGCAAACCGCCCGCGGCAATCATCACAATGCCGAAAGCCAGGAATGTGAAATTTGCCAGCAGTTCAAGTATTTTATCGAGGCTGAGGGAAGCAACCGCGTCCGTGGTGGGGATGGCATGATTTTTGTGCAAAAAATAAACTTGCAACGGCTCGCCGCCAAATTGAGGCCCCGGAGTGAAATAACTGACTCCAAAAGCTGCCAATCGGTAGCGGATGGCTACCCAAAGCGGGATGCGATTCCCTTGCGTGCACAGTAAAATCCACCAACGCACTGCAAACAGTGCAATGATGGCCGCGTTGAGCAGCGCCAGTGCCGCGATCTGACTCAGCTTGAGACTGCCCAGCGCCGCGCTCACATCCGCCAACGGGGTAATCGATAGCGTATAACCAACCAGCGTCAGCGCCAGTAGCCAAAAGCCTACTTTCCAGTATTTTTTCATGCCGATGATTTGGCTTTACCGATGCGGTTGTAGATCAGCCAGTCTTCGGGGCTCCATAGCGCCCAGCGCCCGCTGCCGATGAAAAGCAGATATACCAGCGTGAAAATGAGCAGATAATCGCCTAATAATAACGGACTGGCTTGCAGGCGGATTCCGGCGGAAACCAGCGCAGCGATGGGGGTGAGACGGCCCAATACGCCCAAAGCGAGCAAAATGCCGAGGGCCAGATTCCACCCGTTGAGCAAGCCCTCGGGGGCAGATTGTAACGCAGATGCAGAATCCGCCCCGAGGGGGAGGGGCAGCCCCAGGCCCAGCGCGTGATTCCCGTAGATGAGCAGGGCCAACCCCCGCAGAAGAAGCGGCATCCAGCCGAGCATCCACCCCTGAACTTTGCTCCAATCTAACTTCAACGCGTCGAATTTCCCGGTGACTTGCCAGTAATCGTAGAGGAACATGCCCACAAAGGGAATCAAAAAAAGTGTGGCTGCGTACAGCGTGGCCGGGGGTTTTACCGGCGGGGCGAGCATCACGCTGATGAAACCCATTTGCACCCCGGCGAACCAGCGCCGCATGTGGCTTGGCCGCAACGGAAAGACCGGCAGACCGCGCTTTACATGGCGGCGCAGGGCGAAGAGATAAATGAAACGGGCGAAGCCGAAGGGCAGATACCACCAGGGCACGCGGCCGTATTGAAAGGCCAGCAGCGTTACGACCAGCACACCCAGCGAGTCGTTGTTCATATCGAGGCGTTCGCCCAGCCGCGTGACCATATTGCTGACGCGGGCGGCCAGGCCGTCGAGAAAATCGCTGATGTCAGAAAGTATGTAGAGCGCAAAGGGCAGCCAGGCCCAACCGCCGGGCAGTGCGGGCAGCAATAAAAAGCCCGCCAGCAAGGCGATCAGCGTGCCGCGTGCTAGGCTAAGGGCGTTGCCAGGGCCGAAGCGCGGCAAAACTTCTTCTTCGCCAGCACGATGGTTTTTGGGCAGGGAGCGCCACAGGGCAACGAGTTGGAAGGCGAATACTACCGCGGCCTGCAACCCCCACTGATTGGCATAGCGCACCCCCGCGATGCGATGCAGAAGTTGCGCTCCGAGCAGCAGCACTGTAATGGAGCTAAATCCGTAAAATGCCCAACGGAATTTGAGTTGAGACATCTATTGCTGGATACGCGGCGAGAGCCAGAAGCCTTGCGCGGCATCTGTGTTAGCGGTAAGTGAAACGGTTTTTAAAATAAACTGCACTTCTTGCCCGATGAGGAACGAGAGATCAAGGTTGATCAACGCAATCCGCTTGTCGTAGACTTCAATCCATTCGCCCATCAGATGCACGTTGCCGCCGGCATCTTTGTAATAGAGTTCAAAGCGCAGGTTGCAATCTGGAGTATCGGCCATGCAGCCCACATTGGCCCTGAAACGGTCGCCGCTTTGAACACGGTATTTTGGGAAAACTCCCTGGACGAAGCCCTGGTATTCAGCATTCGGATGCACCCAGAGCGCGGCATTGCTGTCAGCGCCGTGTTCCATGTTGGGGTTGGAGATCAGGGTTATAAACCCGTCGGAGCTGCCAATTTTACCCAGGCAGGGTAACTCCTTTGCCGAATCGCCACTTTCGGTCATGGGTTTGTTGGTCCAGGTGGCGTAACAAGCGAAGACGGCGAAGTTATAGGCGAAATTATTTGGCTTGACGACATTGGCACTCATAGGGAGCGTGTTTTCTGCGTTTCGAATAAGGCTGAGCGCTTCGTCATTGATGATGATATTCAGCGCTTCGTCGTCGCTGTTTTCGAGAGTCCAATAATTATCATACTCGCCGGTATCGTTCGGCGCGAGGATATACACCGAGATATCGGTTGTTGCTCCAGGCGGAATTGTCTCTGTAAAGTAAACGCGATAATCGCCGCCAACATATCGATCGCCGTGCGAATATTGCAGTTTATAATCGGGTGTCCAGGGGCAATAGCCAGTATTCTGCACGCGCCACGTTTTGAGGAATAGCGTTCCGGTAACAACATCTGTTCCAGGCGGCAGGGTGACATGTTCGATGAACGTGGCCTCATTGCATTTGCCAGCCAAAGCCTCGGCAGTCGCCGTGGCATCTGCGCTGCTGATTTCTGTAGCTGTAGCTGTGGGTGTGGGAGGCGGGGTGGCCGTCGCGGTTCCGGTGGGTGAAGGGAGCATTTCGCCCGTGCGCAGCATTGAAGCGACAATTTGGGCAGCAGTAGCCTGAAACTCAGCGGGCAGAATTTCGTCCCCATTTTCCAGACGGATGAAAAAATCCATATCATCGACGCTGTCTTCGTAGAAAAGTAAAATATCCTTCCCCGCCGGGTTGACAACGACTTGCTGAATAGCCTCTTTGCCCAGTAAGTTCACAGTGCCGCGCGCCGCAATGGGGCCAGAGGGCAGTTCGGTGACAAGTTCGGTACTCTCCCACAAAAACTTGTACTGAATATGCAGCGTGATACCAGCTTTCGTCAATTTGACTGTTTTTGCGGAGAAGCCGCCGCTGGCGGTGGAGTGACCGGCTGACACAACCGTCAAGGTCCAGTCGCTGGGATAATCGAGCGAGAAGCGGTAGGTAGTGTCACGATAGCTTTGAAGCGAGGGTATGGTGGTGGAGGTGCTGGTGGGCGGTATTGTTGGTGAGTTGGCCGGGTTGTTCGATGATGGCGAGATATATCCGCGGGTTTCAGTTACGTTACCGTGCGCGTCGACCAGCCCTTCCCAGGCGAAGCCCGTTGCGGGGCTATGCACGCTGATGGTGTATACAATATCAGCGGGATTGATCGTGGGGAAGAGGATATTGACAATCCAGTGATCCAGGCTGAACTGAAAGGCTGAAGTGCTGACTACATCTGCGGGGGTAAGATTCTGCTCGTTCCATGCCGATCCTGCCGGGGGTACATAGAGACCATAGTGGTCGCGAATATACAACATTGCTGCATCGCGGGCGCCTGGCGCGCTATCCACGGGCAATGCAGGGGGATTAGCTTCAACTTCTGGGCTGGAATCCGCTGGCAATAACTGGCAACCGCTGAAGAGCAGCACACCTGAAAGGAGCAATAAGAGCAGCCGTTTCGTTTGGTTTGTGGTCATCGTTTCCTCCGAAGAGTACAGTTGGCCCTGATTCTAGCACAATCGCTCAACGCAGCAAAAGCCTTTTAATCAAAAACGCCACCCAGAAACCAGGATGGCGAGATCATTTGAGGAATGATGAAGCCTAAAGCGGGCGCAAGCGGTCGGCCAGGTTTCTAAGTTGTTTGTAGCCGACCGGCTTTAACAAAACCAGATCGGCCACACCGGGCAGTTCATTTGCCATGCGATTGTCGGCAGTTGCCACAATCACGCGAATATCTTTCAGGCGCTCATCATTGCGGATATGGTTCAGAATATCTACGCCCTTAACATTGGGGATGTGCAAATCCAGGATTATGATCGCGGGCACAACTTCGCCCAGCCTGTCCAGTGCAACCTGACCGTCGTGAATAATTTCTACGTTATAGTCAGCTTCTTCGACGGCCTCGCCAAATGCCAGCGCAAGGTTTTTATCGTCTTCAACCACAAGGGCTAATAATTTTTCCATTGTGAATACCTCAATGTCTTTACGGAATTTTCCAAGCTGGCCTGATTATACCCTTTTTGCGTTTTTAGAACCTGATATTTTTGTTTTGGGGTAATTTCTTGAGAATTGAATATCCCTGATCTGAACTGGGAGTTTTAAGGCATTATACGAGGTACAAACCAAAAGCCCTGGGCGGAGTCGGCGTTCTCGGTGAGGGCTACTGTTCTCAGTATGAATTGGACTTCTTGCCCGGCGAGGGAGGAGAGATCAACATCGATTACTGTGGCTTGTCCGTTGTAGTTTTCTTCCCACTCCCCGATGCTATGAACTGCCCCAACAGCATCTTTATAATAGAGTTGGAAATCGAGGCTGCATTTTGGATAATTGAACATACAGCCGATGGTGGTTTTGAAGTGGTCGCCAATTTGCACAGTGTATTTTGGGTAAGTGCCCTGGATGTAGCCGTAGCGCGCTTCGTTGGGGTGTACCCACAAGGTTATTTCATCATCCAGACGGTGTTCCATTACCGGGTTGTCGAGTCGGGTGATGAATCCGTTTGAACTGCCAACGGTACCCAAACAGGGCAGCACTTGAGCTGGGTCTCCACTTTCATTCATCGGTTTGTTGACCCACGTAGCCAAACAGGCATTGGCGCCGAAATCGTAAGAAAATGCGCCATTGGGCGCCACATTATTGACAATATTTGGCGTTGGGAGCGCTTTGGTGGCGGTTGGTACGGTTCCGGGCGTGCTGCTTGCCTCGGGTTCGCTATTGGTGGCGCCAGTTCCTGAAGTGGTGCCTGTATTTGGTAGCGGGGTTAAGCTTGCCGTTGATGTTATCGTGGGGGTCAGCGTTGCGGTGGCAGTAGCAACAGGCGAGGGGAGAATCTCTCCGGTGCGCTGGATTGTGGATACGATCCAGGTGGCCTGCTCGACGATGTCGGCAGGGATTTCTTTGCCAGTTGTTTCGATTCGGATGTGATAGGCAATATCCTCACTGCTGTCGCCGTAAAAGACCAGTTTATCTTTACCCTGCTCATCAACGACAATATTTTGCGCAACCCGCTTGCCCAGCAGCATTGCAGTACTGCGTGCCTCGATGATCCCGGGAGGCTGCGTATCGTCGAATTCTGTGTTTTCCCACAGGAGTTTGTACTGAATTTTGATCGTGAAGCCGTCTTTCTGAAACTGGATAAATTTGGTTGTGAACCCGCCCTTGCCGTTGGCTGCCCCTGCTGATGTTGTGGTGAGTTGCCAGTTGTCTGGATATTGTACCGAAAAGCGATAGGTTGTATCGGTAAAATTCAGTATAGATGGTGCAACGGTGGCTGTATTTGTGGCTGTCGGCGAGGGGGTGCCAACGGGCTGCTCATTTTCTGCTATCGTGTTCGTCGATGTAGATTGTTGTACAATAATCTCTGTGATCGTGCCATCGGCATTGATTTGCCCTGACCAATTGAAGCCCGTGATTGAATTGTGAACGCTGGTGGTATAGATGATCGCTTCGGGGGCTAACTTGGGGAAGATGATCGTTGCAATCCAATCGTTCGCAGTGAATTTCAGAGCGGCGGTGCTTGTAACGCCCTCCGCTGTGAACGCCTCCTCGGTCCAGGCGGTACCCGCCGAGGGAATATTCAGCCCATAGTGATCGCGAATATATAGCATAACAGCATCGCGGGCGCTTTGGGCACTGCCAATCACAACAGTGATTGTAGTCGTATTGGCATTTGCATCGATATTCACATTGGAATCTGTTTGCGGCAGGGTGAATTGACACCCGCTCAGCAACAGCAGACCGGCGACAAGCAAGAAAAGCAATCGTTTGTTTGATTTTGTGGTCATCATTCTCTCCGACTGAAATTCATTATAACCTTTTTTGCGTGTGGGCATAAACCTTACAATTCTGTTATTTGACTTTTCATGCGCGCTCGATATTTGCTGAACCATTTCGATAGTTTATGCTAGAATGAAACGCAATGACAACGATTCTTTTCGCCACTCAAAATCCGTGGAAAATCCAGCTCTTTCGACCTGTTTTTCAGGAATATGGTTTTGAGTTGATCGATTTACGCGCGGCTGGCATCGAGCGAGAACGCCCAATTGAAAATGGCGCAACAGTGGCCGAAAATGCACTCATCAAGGCTCGCCATTATTGTTCCGATTCGTTCCCCTGGGTCTTTGCTGATGATATGGGGGTCGCGGTGGATGCGCTGGATGGCGAGCCGGGCGTGCAAGCGCGCCGCTGGGGTGGGCTTTTTCCCGACGATGTGGACGATCAGGTTTGGCTGGATTATTTGCTCACCCGCATGGAAGGGATTCCGCCCGAGGAGCGCGCGGCAACATTCCTGGATGGCTGGGCATTGGTCTCGCTCCGTGGTGGCGCGTATGCTTGGGAGGTTTGCTCCCCCTTTGAGATTGCCGAACAACCCATTCGTCCTGTACCGCCGGGTTCCCCCATCGTCGCGGTCGCGATTGGCTTTCCCGACAATCCCCAGGAAATATTCATCCAGGCCAAAGCTCGTTTTGATGACTGGGGCATTTTCGATCAGCTTGCTCGAACGGGCGAATTGCAGCCCTAATGGATGCCACCTCTGAGAAAAACCGCCAGTACTTTTTGTATAGTAGTGGCACATTGGGCACTGCCACGCTCAGCTTTCTAATTAACAGTTGGTTGTTATATTTTTATTTGCCGCCCGACGGCCCGGCGCTGGTGCCTGTGGCGCTTTATGGCACCGCAATATTAGTAGGGCGCGTGATCAGCGGCCTGCTTTCTCCGCTGATCGGGCATTGGTCAGACCGGAGTCAGTCTCGTTGGGGGCGGC
>Ga0233430_1004232_pt1 | contig 13493 bp, 9 predicted proteins | sample SI_118_April2016_2_FD_179883 | JGI IMG/M metagenome (GOLD analysis project Ga0233430, IMG submission 179883) | Seawater microbial communities from Saanich Inlet, British Columbia, Canada - SI_118_April2016_150_MG | ecosystem: Environmental > Aquatic > Marine > Inlet | place: Canada: British... | reverse complement strand
TGGTCAACTAATTCAGCGCGACGGGACAATACCGCTCGTTGGTTCATATAACCTTTATCAGTAATCTCGTTTGCATCAATGTTAGGAGGTTCTGTCATTATCAGAGCCCTAGCGACACGCGTGGAACTGCCGGGATTTTTGGAATTATACGCCGTCAGCCCTTCGATCAGAGCATGCCTGACATTGTCATGAGCAATGACGTCTTCCAGCGATGCATCTTCTGCCAAATCAGGGCAGAGAGCGCGGCAGCCAGCGATATTTGGGAAAATAAGAATGCCGATTTCGCTCTGATCATGACCCGCGATAACGGCGTCTTGAATGACGTTATCGGCACTGGCAACAATTGCTGTTCGCAAATTACCGACAGCCACCCAGGTGCCGCTGGACAATTTGAAATTTTCAGATACCCGGCCATCGAAGACAATGCCTTTGCTCGGATCAAGCGGATCTTCAAACCGCGCCGCATCACCGATGCAGTAAAAGCCGTCCTCATCAAAGGCCTCAGCGGTAAGATCTTCGCGTTTCCAATAACCGGGCATGATGTTCGGACCCCGAACCCGGATTTCCAATTGATCTTCATTAGGGATCAACTTGACCTCAGTGCCGGGAACCGGCAGACCAATCACGCCCGCTTTGGCAATCGGCCAATGGACAAGCGTATTGTCAGGTGCCGTCTCCGTCGCTCCCCACCCTGACAGCATCATGATCCGCTGACCGGTGGCTTTTTCCGACAGAGCTTCCAAACGCTCCCAGGCGCTCTGGGTGAGTGCTGCTGCGGCATAGAAAATCATATCAAGATCTTTGAAGAATGACGCCCGTAGTTCCTCATCCTTCTCGAGATAAGGCATCAGCATGTCAAAGCCACGCGGCACATTGTTATAGATGGTTGGCGAAATTTCTTTAAGATTAGCGACCGTTTGCTCGATCAAACCAGGGGCCGGCTTACCGCCATCGATATAAAGGGTTCCGCCATAGCAGAGGATTTGGTTCAGTACATAATTGCCGCCAAAAGTATGATTCCAGGGCAGCCAGTCGACACCAACCGGTGGTCGCTCACTCAGAAAATTCCAACATTGCCCCATCGCAATTTGATTGGAGCACAGCATACGCTGGGTATTGATCACACCTTTCGGCAATCCGGTCGAGCCGGAGGTAAATAAAATTTTAGCAATCGTATCGGGCTCAACTTGCGCGTAAACACGATCGACAGCTTCGGTAGGCTCAACCGCCAATAATTCACTGAACCCGGTTACTTCCTGACCGGCCGGTGGATTGCTACCGGCAACGATCTCGGCGTCACCAAAATCGACACTTTTTAAGGCGTTGGCGAATTTGTCACCGTCGGCGACATAAACCAAACCTGGTGCCGTAAGGCTGATGATATGCTTAAGCTTGCCAAAATCCTGTGACATGAGGGAATAAGCTGGCGAAATCGGTACGACCGGCACACCGACATGCATCGCACCATACAGCAGCAGAGCATTGTCGACTGCATTATCAGACAAGATTGCGACAGGCCGCTCCACCGAAAGGCCCCGATCCAAAATTGCCTGTCCGATAGATTTAACTTGGGCGAGAAAATCCCGATAAGTAACCCGCCGCCATGTTCCATCCGGTCCCGTACGATCCGCTAAAAAAATGGTGTCAGGTGTCTTGCTAGCCCAGTCAACCAGCCAGGCGTTCTGGGACGCAGGATAGTCGCCAAGAGCCTGTGGAGAACGCATAATAACGCCGCCATCGGGAATATTCTCCACATCGACTGCCGGGCTGGCCATGGAAATCATTTTTACAGGGGCTGTCATCAAATTCTCTCCCTTACAGTATCTCTTTTGGTCGCCTTTTGGGGTGACTTATCGTATTCTAATACCTTAAATCGCAGACACTAGGGAGCAAAAATTATGTTTAACGGCCAGCTTTTTGACAGATCAACTTTATGTTCAGGATTATTTATGATCTCGGCGGTATTGGTAGTGGCATCCGGCATCCAGAGTGCTTCGGCACAAACGAAATACAATACCTGGAGCGATCCAAGCACCCCAGCTACCTCAAGCGGCCAGCAAGCCACTGGTGATTTGCAGAAATTTGTTGATGATTTAAATAAATTAATTGGCGATGCCGAGCGCGACCGTGCTGCCGCGCCCGCTTTTTTACGCGATCTGCGGGATCTTTCGAGACGCTACGATGTGCCGTGGCGGGTCGATCTAGTTAATGAAACTTTTAGCGATGGCAATTTCACCAGCAACCCAACCTGGCGTGTTACCAGTGGTCGCTGGTGGGTAGAGCAAAATTTTGGCCTGCGCGCAGCTTTTGAGAAGGCCAGCTCTCAAACCAATTCAAATTCAAACTCCGGCCAACAGAACAATGATGATCTCGGCAAGCAACTCTTAGGCGCTATTCTCAATCAAGCACTCGGTGGCAATCAGCAAAAGAGCAACGGTGGCGGCTCCACTGCTAAAACGACGTCTCAAGCAGCCATTCACCTCGATCGCGCCATCACCAATGCGTTCAGGGCCCAAATAGAGTTTACCTCCTGGCGCAAAGAGGGATCTTTTGAAATCACGACTTACCAAGGGGCTGAGCGGAAAGCCGGCTATCGGTTATTTTATCGAGCCGGTCAGGCAACCTCGCTGGAACTCGTACGCACCTCACGTTATGGCACCAATGCCATTCAGAAATACACCCAGGCGCTCAATCTGGAAGACAAAAAGACTCATGTATTGGTCTGGAGCCGCGATCGGGTCGGCAATATGGCCATTGCCATCGATGGGAAAAAGCTAATGACGGCCAGAGACCAAAGTTTTGGCGATCCATTTTCAGGCCTCTCACTGATAAATCACGGCGGTGACTACATCATCAGCAAAGTCGCGATTAAAGGCACGAATTAGGTTTTCGCCAATTACAGGCTTGTAATCGCCGAATTGAACGTTATATACAGGGCTCCGCTATCGCCAGCCCTGGGCTGAGCGTGCGGAAAACTCTGAATTTCGAATATATTTGAAAGTGTAAAGTCGATGGATTTACGCAACATCGCCATTATCGCTCACGTTGATCATGGTAAGACCACTCTAGTTGATTGTTTGCTGAAACAAAGCGGTGTTTTCCGTGAAAATCAGCAGGTGCAGGAACGCGCTATGGATTCCAATGATCTGGAACGCGAGCGCGGCATCACAATTTTGGCTAAATGCACATCCGTGGAGCATAGTGGCGCACGCATTAATATTATCGACACCCCCGGCCATGCGGATTTCGGCGGCGAGGTAGAGCGTATCCTCAGCATGGTTGATGGCGTTGTCCTGTTGGTTGATGCCGCAGAAGGCCCGATGCCACAAACCAAGTTTGTTCTGGGCAAAGCGCTAAAGCTTGGCCTGCGTCCCATGGTCCTCATCAATAAAATTGACCGCCCCGACCAACGGGGCGACGAAGTGCTGGATGAAATTTTTGATCTTTTCGCGGCCATGGATGCCGACGAGCATCAGTTGGATTTCCCTCATCTTTATGCCTCAGCCAAACAAGGTTGGGCAGCGATCGAGGCTGAAGGTCCGAAAGACAATATGGACCCGCTGTTTGACCTGATCCTTCGGCATGTACCTGAACCTAAGGTTGATCCAGAAGGTGAGTTCAAATTACTGGCGACCACGCTTCAGGCTGATCCTTATTTGGGCCGTATTCTCACCGGTAAAATTGCCTCTGGCAAAGCCGTGCGTAATATGGCGATCCGGGCTCTCAACCGAGATGGCACTGTCGTTGAAGACGGTCGCGCCAGTCAATTGCTGGCATTTCGCGGTCTGGAACGTGTACCCGTGGAAGAAGCAGAGGCAGGTGACATTGTCGCCATTGCAGGCCTCACTAAAGCAACTGTGGCTGATACTATTTGTGCACCGAACGTCACTGAGGCCATCGATTCTCAACCAATTGATCCACCAACCCTATCGATGGGCTTTTCCATCAATGATTCACCGCTCGCCGGCACCGAAGGCAGCAAGGTGACCTCACGGGTTATTTTGGATCGCCTGGAACGTGAGGCAGAAGGCAATGTCGCGCTGCAGATTTCCACAACGGGCGATTCCAATTCCTTCGAAGTAGCTGGTCGGGGCGAGCTTCAGCTGGCTGTATTAATTGAGACCATGCGCCGGGAAGGTTTCGAGCTTTCGATCTCACGCCCCCGCGTTGTCTATCAAGAAGATCCCGAAACCGGCCAACGCCTCGAGCCAATTGAGGAAGTCGTCATTGATGTTGATGATGAATATTCCGGCACGGTGGTGGAAAAGCTATCCGCCCGTAAAGGTGAAATGTTAGAAATGCGTTCTGCCGGCAGCGGCAAGCAACGCCTTACCTTCCATGTACCGTCCCGTTCGCTAATTGGCTATCACGGTGAATTCCTTACCGATACCCGAGGCACCGGCATTATGAACCGGCTGTTCCATGGTTACGAGCCTTATAAGGGTCCGATCGACAAGCGTCGCAATGGCACACTGATTTCATTGGGTAATGGCAAAGCAATTGCCTATGCGCTGTGGAATTTGGAAGAGCGCGGCCCCATGTTCATCCATCCCGGTGACAAAGTTTATGGTGGCATGATTATTGGTGAACACAGCCGGGGTAACGATCTTGAAGTTAATCCGCTTAAAGGCAAGCAACTCACCAACATCCGTACTTCCAGCAAGGATGAAGCGGTTGCTCTAACAACACCGATTGAAATGGGCCTCGACAAAGCGATCGCCTATATTACGGAAGATGAGCTGGTAGAAGTGACCCCGGAATCGATCCGCCTGCGCAAACGCTATCTCGACATCCACGAGCGCAAACGCCACAGCCGCCAAGCCGAATCAGCATAAAAAAAACGGCTCCGAATGGGAGCCGTTTATATAGGATGGTGTATTTGTGATTAGGCAGCGTTATCGCCTCGCACTTGAGATAGGAATTTATCGACTTCACCGCGCAAAGATTCGGATTGCTTCGATAGGTCGCTCGAGGCTTCAAGCACCTGATTGGCGCCCTGCCCCGTCTCAGCCGCAGCTTTTTGCACGCCAACAATATTCGACGAGACTTCTTGCGTGCCGGATGATGCCTGTTCAACATTGCGGGCAATTTCCTGGGTCGCAGCTCCTTGCTCCTCGACAGCCGAAGAAATAGAGGTCGCGATTTCACTGATCTCACCAATGGTATTGGAAATCCCCTGGATCGCCTCAACTGATTGATTGGTTGCCTGTTGAATGCCACCAATTTGATCAGATATCTGTTCCGTGGCCTTGGCAGTTTGGTTGGCAAGATTGCCAACCTCACTTGCCACCACAGCAAAGCCTTTACCAGCTTCACCGGCACGGGCCGCCTCAATCGTCGCATTCAAAGCGAGGAGATTGGTTTGGCTGGCAATGTCATTAATCAACTCTACAACGTCGCCAATCTTAACGGCCGCCTCAGCAAGACCCTTAACCATATCATTGGTTCGCTCCGCCTCCTCAACCGCATTACTAGCTATGTTCGCTGACTGAGAAACCTGACTGGAAATCTCAGTGATCGAGTTTGACAGCTCTTCAGCTGCTGTTGCCACCGTCTGTACATTGGCAGAAGCCTGCTCAGCAGCAGCTGCAACCGATGCGGATTCCTGGCTTGTTGAATCTGCATTTGATGACATTTGGCTAGAGGTTGCCTGCATTTCAGTTGCCGCTGATGAGACCGCTTCAACAATGCCGCCAACGCTTGATTGGAAGTCATCCGCCATATCGATCATCATCTGACGCTTCTCTTCTTCAGCCTGAGCCAGTTGACGCTCGTCAGCCTCTTTGGCTTCCTGCTCGCGTTTAGCGGCGGCTTCAGCTTCAAGGCGCTCACGCTCGACGTCCTCGCGCTGACGTTCGGTTTCTGCTTCTTGCTCAGTTTTCTGACGATCAAGATCATCTTGCTGACGTTTGGCTTCGGCTTCGCGCTCTTCTTCCTCACGCTTGGCTTGCGCCTCACGCGCCTTTTCAGCTTCTTCGGTTAGGCGCGCTGTCTCTATCGCATTGTCTTTGAAGACCTGAACGGCAGAGGCCATGTCACCAATTTCGTCGCTACGATCAGTTGATGGAACTTCAACACTGGTATCTCCATCTGCCAGCACGCCCATAGAATCTGTCATATTAGCAATTGGATTAGTGATGCTTTTCGAGAACAGAAGCCCAACACCAAGCACAACAACAACAATTACACCGAAAATAATCAACAAGAAATTCCTGAGCGCATCGACAGGCTCTAAAATTTCTGACATATCAATTTCAGCGAGAACGCCGTATTTTGTGCCAACATAATTAAGTGGGGTGTAAGCAGACATCACAGAAATACCACGGTAATCATCGACAATTTCAACACCGGTCTTTCCCGCCAACACAGCATCGGCCGTGGCGCCTGTAATTTTGGTTTTCAAAATTGTCGATTCTTTGGAGAACCGTGAATCACTCCGCATCAGGTGATCACCACCAATAATATAAGTCTCGCCAGATTCACCCATACCTGCCGTCACCTGCATCACTGCATTGATACGACCAATCGGCATTTGAAAAACCAATACACCTTCAATTTTACCGTTTTCTATCAAAGGCTGAGAAATAAAGGCTGCCGGTGCACCAGCACTTGGTGCGTAGGGTTTAAAATCAAAATAGTTTTGCGAACCGGCTTTTGGATTTTTCATCGCCGCGCGGAACGCTCCGCCGAGGTCACTATCTTTCCATTTACCGGTCATCACATTGGTTGCAAAGTCGGCTTCTTTAAAGACCGTGTAGACCAACTCACCTTTGGTATCGAAAAGGAAGATATCGTAATAGCCTCGCTCATTTAGGAATTGACGCATCCAGGGGTGATACTTTTTATGCGCTGCACTGTAAGATGAGCCGTCGGGCGCGTAATCGAGCTTTTCTTTCTCACCTGCTTTGTTGGGATTGTCTGTAATATAGAGCTTCTGCAAATCCGGCCCGGCATTACCACCCATAGCCTCGTAAGTTTTATCGAACGCTTTTAGGCCATCCAAAACCACTTGGTTAGTCGCCATAAAACGTAAATCAGAGCGAATAGATTTTAAATAATCGCCGAGCGCATTTTGACGCGCCGATGCCAAAGCGGTGAGCTTGTTTGCACTTTCAGCAATCAATTCCTCGCGCGCTTGTTGGTAGGCGATGAATGCCGTTACTGTTGCAGAAACAACAGACAGCAGCACGATGACAGCCGGCAGTTTAATTGCGATACGCATATTTTTTAGAAAATCCATTAGAACTGTCCTCCTTGAAATCACTAAATCAAAACAGCGAAGGGTTTTTGAAATTGATTTAATTGAATGATACCTTTGATGGAAACCATCCCCCAAAACTGTACTTACTCTAATCGCATATGGGACCGTTCAAAGTTGATTCAACAAATAATTGAGTAATAAATTGTGAGTTTTGAAACAAATTGAAACAATAGGAAAAGACGTTTAAAAATAGGGCAATATATAAACTGACTGTTTTTTATGCAGCCGCCTATGTCATTGTTTCCAAATGCTTATTCAACGAATTTCAAGCGTTCTAAGCAAATAATTCTATTATTATTTTTGAAGTAAAATCTCTTTGACGCGCGGCCATTCCTGAGCACCATAAGCTTGACGGCTTGTCAGATTAGCGGCGGGGGTTGCCGGTGAATAAATCCCACGGTAGTTGGGCCGCTCCTGGATGCGCTGCCACCAATCTGCAACTAAGGGTCGACTATCCTGCCACATGCCATCAAAAGCAAAATGCGAAAGCCGCAGCATGTAGGGTGATACCGCCACATCCGCCAGAGAATAAGTCTCACCCAGTAGCCACGGGCCGCCAAATTCTTCCAACGACGCCTCCGCATTGGCGACCATTTTATCCATGACTTTAATGGCGTCTTGAAAATAAGGAGATTCGACCCCGTCAGTATGGATCGCGCGTTGTTGCTCGCGCTTTTTTGCGTTCGGCATTTTCTCAAAATGCGCTTCAAGTTCTTCCGGCGTGTTCGCCGCCGCACGCTCATGACGAATGGCAACCGCATAGGTGACAATCGTCGTCACAGGATGCACTTCCTCATCCATAAATTTCATCCACAGCCGCATTTGCGCCCGCTTCCAGGGATCGGTCGGTTTCAGGGACGGCTCAGCCTGGAGATCGTCGAGATACTCACAGATAACGCTCGATTCCCGCACCACTTGGCCGTCATGAATTATCGTCGGTACAACACTTTTAGGGTTAAGCTTGATATAGTCGGGCTGGAACTGATCGCCTTTTTGCAGATTGATGACGACTTCAGAATAATCCAAGCCTTTCTCTTCCAGGACCAAACGCACTTTGCCGGAACAGGTTGATAAATAACTTTGATAGAGCTCGATCATCAATTTCCCCTAATACTCATTTTTCCCATCTTATAGCCCAAAGATAATGCGGGAACTATAGCAAATGGCATGCTATCAGCAGATATTCCCTCCAATCAATAATGAAACAAAAATGACAGCCAGCGAAACTTTTGCCGCGACGATAAGGCGCCACAGTCAGGATATATTCCGCTTGGCGGTCCCAACGATCATGGCGCGCGCCGGTATGATGGTTATGATGATCGTCGATGCAGTCATGGTCGGTCACTATTCAGCGCAGGAACTAGCCTATCAAAGTATTGGTCTGGCGCCGATGATGTTTATGATGGTGACCTGCTTTGGCCTATTGACCGGCACCCTCGTCATTACCGCCTTCCACGTTGGGGCCAAAGAGCTTAGCGATTGTGGAGCCGTTTGGCGGCGCTCCCTCACTTATGCATTGATACTTGGGTTAATAGGAGCCGTCGCGTCCCTCTTCGGCGAGGCTTTTTTGCTCGCCGTCGGGCAAACGGAAGATCTCGCAAGAGGCGGCGGAAAAATTATCGGCATTCTGGGTTGGAGTATGCCGCCTATGTTAATTTTTGTCGCCAGCGCCTTTTTCCTGGAAGGCCTCAAGCGCCCCAAGGTCGGTATGTATATCATGATCATCGGCAATCTTTTTAATGTCGCCGTGAATTGGATACTTGTATTCGGCCATCTTGGTGCACCAGAACTAGGGGCAGCGGGATCCGCTTACTCAACGCTCTGCGTGCGGGCGATCATGGCTGGCTGCATTCTGTATTACATATGGAACCTGGCGGATCAGGCGGAGCTTAACATCCGTGTTCATGCCAAGATGATATATGCTGGCGGCTGGGCTGCGTGGTCAAAACTTCGAAAAATAGGGCTTGGCGCAGGTGCCAGCGGCGCCATTGAATCGGGTGCTTTTTCTTCAATGAGCTTGTTTGCCGGATTGTTGGGTATATTGCCGCTGGGGGCATTTTCAATCGCCTTCAATATGCTTGCCCTAACCTTCATGTTTGCGCTGGGACTGGGCTCGGCGACCGCGGTTTGCGTCGGGCACGCCTATGGCAGGGGAGAACGTCGCGACATGGCCTTTGCCGGTTGGACTGGCCTCGGCCTCACCATTGTGAGCATGGCCATCCTCGGCCTATTTCTGATTGCTCTCAATTCAGAAATTGCCGCAGGTTTTACCAATAATGCGGAATTGATAAGCCGCGCTGCCCCAATGATTGCATTTATATCGCTTGTGCTCATTGCCGATGGTGGGCAGAGCGTCATGGCTCATGCGCTGAGAGGTTGCGGTGAAACCTGGGTGCCGGCAGCCCTTCATGTCGTTGCATATCTGGTCGTTATGATCCCACTCGCTTGGTATCTTGCGTTGCCCGCGGGTCACGGCGCGATTGGTTTATTTGAGAGTATTTTAGTCGCCAGTATTATTTCTGTCGCCCTGGCGTCAATCCGATTCCATTATCTTTTAAAAAATCAGAACCCTTAGCCCGCTGCGCAATCAACGCAGAGCGGCACGGCGAGATCAAACTCAAGACGCTTAGGTGAAATATCATCACCGCAATGCGTGCAAAATCCGTAATCGCCTTCTTTGATGCGCGCGAGGGCAGCGTCGATTTTTTGCAGCTCAATTTCGCGGCGGCGTTCCTGCTCTAGCGCCATTTCCTGAACCTGCATCGCATCCATTCGAGACAGACGCCCAACCTGGGCCTGATCCAGCTCAACCGGCTTTCTGTCCTCTTCGGTCGACTCAACCCGCTGCAAAAGCTCTTTTCGCTGAGCTTCAAGCAACTTTTTAACTTTCTTTATATCCGTACTCTTTTGTGGGGCCATGATCTTAAAACTCTAGCACAAAATGGTGTTGTATCCACCATTCTTAAATTCTAGTTTGTCGTCACTAAAAAAATCAATTTGAAAAGGTAAAGCCCATGACCGTCGTCGATATTCACACTCATATGTTCGGCAATTCCTGGCTCGAAATGCTGCATAAGCATGGTGGGCCAACCTATAGCGCTGGCACGATGGAAGATGGTCGTGACTACCTGATCGAGAAAGGCGCAGCCGCCTGCGCTCTCGAAAAAGAAGCTTTTGATTATGATGCGCGTATTGTCGCTATGGACAAACACGGCATTGATATCTCGATCGTTTCGCTGACCTCGCCAAATGTCTATTGGGGCGGCGAAGAAATCAGTGCTGAGACAGCACGCCTCGCCAATGATGAAATGGCTGCAGGTCAAACGGCCTACCCCGATCGTATTCGCTGGTTTGCTTCACTGCCTTTCGAATATCCGGAAAAAGCCATCGCCGAGTTACATCGCGCACTCGAGAAAGGCGCCGTCGGCGTTATGGTTACTGCCAGCATTAACGGCAAACATTTAATCGATCCATTGTTCGAGCCAGTATGGGCAGAGATTAACAAACTCGCGCTGCCCGTCTTGGTTCATCCAACAGCGCCCTTTGGTTCAAAAGAAGCTGAGTTCGGCATTGAGCGCATCTTGATGCCCGGCGCCGGCTTTATGTTTGATACCACGATCGGCATCGCCCGTATGGCGGTTGATGGTTTCTTCGAACGCTTCCAGGATCTTAAAATTATAGCTTCTCACGGCGGCGGCTATCTGCCTTACGTTAATGGCCGCATCGATATGTTCTTCCAAGTCGAGACCTTGGTTAAAATGAAGATCGACAAACTGCCGAGCGAGTATTTCAGTCGCATCTATTATGACGCTGTGTTGTATGATCCCGGCGCTTTAGCTCTTTGCATCGAGATTTCTGGTCCGGAGAAAGTGCTTTTCGGTACCGATTTTCCAATGCCATGTGATGTGCCAAAGCTCTACGACATGATCGATGGTCGCCCGGCTGATGAAGCCAAGGCGATCAAAGGCGGCAATGCCATAAAGATGTTTGGCCTCTAGGCTTCTATGGACGAAAAACCTGATTTCACTGCAAATCATTTTAGCGTTTAGTTATTTACTCCGTATACTGATTATATTATTTAACACCTAAGGTTTGCCACTCTATAAACTTAACGTGAAAATTATAATGAACGGGAAAAACGATGCCAGGGAACAATTCAGGGAATAATTCAGGAAAAATGGATCAGCCAGTTTTAATCGCCGGGGGCGGCATCGGCGGCTGCGCTGCTGCGCTTGCTTTATCGCTCAAAGGCTATGCCAGTGTGATCATGGAACAAGCCGAGGAGTTTGGTGAAATTGGTGCCGGCATTCAATTGGGACCGAACGTCCATAAGATGTTTATTCGGCTCGGCATTGAAGAAGCCATCAAAGGGGTTGCCTTTTATCCTAATAATATTTTTATGAATGATGGCATAACCGGCGAACGGATCACCCAGGTCGACACCGGCGAAAAATTCCGCGAGCGCTTTGGCGCTCCTTACGGGGTGATCCACCGGGCTGACCTATTGGATGTCTTACTTGATGCCTGCCGGGCCTCCGATTTGATCGAGATGCACACCTCGACAGAAGTCATCGATTACGAAGAAACGGGCGGGCTGGTCAAAGCCATTACCAAAGACGGTCGAAGCTTCGACGGCGCAGCGATGATTGCTGCCGATGGATTATGGTCCAATATTCGGCCGAAGATTGTCGGTGATGGAGATCCGCGCGTCTCGGGCCATATTGCCTATCGCGCCGTCCTGCCAATCGACGAAGTGCCGGAGATCGTCAAAAACGATGATGTCGTGCTCTGGGGTGGGCCGAAGTTTCATATCGTGCATTACAAATTACGCCGAGGCGAATTATTTAACATCGTCGCCGTCTTCCACAGTGACCGCTATGAAGAAGGCTGGGACGCCTTTGGTGATCCGGAAGAACTTCGCGACCGCTTCAAGGATGCTCGGCCGGAAGTGCAGGCCCTGCTGGATAAAATTGATGCTTGGAAAATGTGGGTGCTCTGTGACCGCGAGCCGGTCAAGATATGGTCCAAGGGAAAGGTGACACTGCTCGGCGATGCAGCCCATCCAATGCTGCAATATTTAGCCGCCGGCGCTGGCATGGCGATCGAGGACTCAGTTGTGCTCGCCGATTTACTGGAGAAAAACGACAGTGATATCGAGAAAACATTTATCGATTACCAAGATGCCCGCTATCTCCGCACTGGCCGGGTCCAGACCATGGCCCGCATTTATGGCGAGATTTATCACGCCGGAAACGTGGTCGGCGAACTTCGGACACAAATGCTCAAAGACCGCGATCCGCAAAATTATGAAGGCGTCGCCTGGCTCTATGATGGGATCCAACAATGAGTGAAATTGATTTAACCAAACCCTATTCGATTAAAGCACCCATTCGCTTCACCCATACGGATCCGGCAGGGTTTGTGTTCTTCCCGCGTTATTTTGAGATGTTCCAGGCTGGTGTCGAAGATTGGTTTACCAATCGGCTCGATACTAATTTTGCCGATATGATCTTAATTCAGTGCATTGGCCAACCGACAGCCCATATCGATTGCCAATTTATTAAACCCTGCAGATTAGGGGAAAAGCTTGATCTCGCCATCGTGCTGGAAAAATTCGGCACATCTTCTTTGGAGTTGCGATTTCTGGGTACCGTGGAGGGCGACTTGCGGCTACGCGCTCATTCGATTCAGGTTTTAATCGACATGAAGTCGGGACGACCTGTGCCGTTTCCAGATAATCTTCGGGCTCAACTCGAAGCCTATAAAACTCAAGTTATCCCACCAGAAAATTTAATTGGCGAAGGCCGCTAATCTCTCTTGCGCCTAAGTGGTGCCGAGCCGGACGTATCCGGTTTACCGCCTTTTCTGGTGACCCTTTTCCGGTCCTTATTGCCAGCTTTGCCTATCTTAAGTTTCGGGCCTCTCTCAGACTCCTGAAAATCATCGGACTCAATCGCAACGTCAGGCTTCGCTGATCGCTTGCCTTTATTCTTTTTTGACTTTTTAGACTTTTTGGATTTTTTACCGCCAAAGTCATCAGCAGCCGGCTTATTGGGATGCGATCTTAGATCTTCCTTGGGTTCATTATTTTGAACTTCCGCTTCCGTGTCTGCCATTAATTGCTTCAATGCCTGCTCATCAGCGGCGACTTGTCCTGGCTTCTCACCATATTTGCGTTTTGGCCCTGGTTTTGACTTGGACTTATCACCATCGAAGCGCTTTTTCTTACCGC